>Ga0080064_1000664_pt1 | contig 84852 bp, 72 predicted proteins | sample Subgrocontami54m_FD_69260 | JGI IMG/M metagenome (GOLD analysis project Ga0080064, IMG submission 69260) | Subsurface groundwater microbial communities from S. Glens Falls, New York, USA - GMW46 contaminated, 5.4 m (SPADES assembly) (version 2) ... | reverse complement strand
AAAATAATAGTTAACAGAAAAAAGCCCGCGGCGTACCAGGCAAGACGCTCCGCTGTAAAGAAAATCCAAAATGAAAAAAGAGGTATGGACAATACGAGAGATAGTATACCGGCCAAAGCAGTTAATCTCGGGTTAGCTTTGAAGGCAAGAAAAGCAAAGGTAACTAAAAATAAAATATCCTGTATTTTCATTTTATTATAATTTATTTACTCTCGTACCTAATTAAAGATTTGTCTGATTCCATTGATTTTGATGACTGAGAATTGATAATAAGATCCGCCAAAAGTCCCGTAAAGAATACCTGAAATCCGCCTATAACAAGAAGCATGCCCAAAAATAAAAGCGGACGATTTCCAATTGTTTCTCCCTGAAAATGTATATAGCTTAAATAACCAAGAATTATTATACCTGAAAATATAGTTATTCCTCCAACAAGACCAAAAAAATGCAAAGGCCTTCTGCCGTATGCCTTTAAAAAAAGCATGGTAAATATATCGGGCAAGTCTTTCCAAAGCTTAGAAAATCCATATTTGGACTTACCAAATTTACGTTCACCATGAAGTATGGGAACCTCAGCTACTCTAAATCCCTGCTGGTGACAGAGCAAAGGAATAAAACGATGCATTCCTCCGTACAGCTTCAAACTTTTTGCAGCAACCCTAGAGTAACCCTTCAGACCACAGTTATAATCATGGAGTTTAAGTTTAGAGAAAAAAGAAATTAAGAAGTTAAAAAATCCTGAAGAAATCACTTTACTCTTGGAATCTTGACGATTTTTTCTCCATCCGCAAACAACATCATTGCCCAATTGCAGTAAGCCAAGAATCTTAGATATCTCTGATGGTTTGTCTTGTAAATCAGCATCCAGGGTTATTATGTAATCGCCCCGCGCTTTTTCAAAACCTAAGGTTAGAGCTTCAGCTTTGCCCTGGTTACGACGAAATGAGAAAATCTTAACGATTCTATTGTCTTTTTCAAATTTTTTCAAAATGTCAACTGATCCATCTGAGGATCCATCGTCGATAAAAAGAATTTCAAAATCTGTTTTAAGTTTTGATACCTCTGAAGAAAGCTCTTTGTAAAAAGCCTCAAGACTTTCTTTTTCATTAAACACGGGAACCAATATGGTAATCATCGTCTATAAAAGTGCTCTAATTGTAGCATTTCAATGCTAAAAATACTATAATACATCGGCGTAATGAATAAAATTCTTATCACCGGCGCTGCGGGATTTATTGGCAGCCACTTGGTTGAGTATTTATTAAAAGATGGTGAACCGATAGAACGTTTACGCCTTGTCCTCTTAGAAAATGAGTCTACCAAATTCCTTCCCAAAAAAAATTTCGATATTGTGCGGGGAGATATACGTAATATTGATTTCGTGAAAAAGGCAATGGAGGGGGTGGAAACAATCTACCACCTAGCAGCAATTATTGGCACCAGTTTAGACCCAAAAGAATACAAAAAGTACAAAGAGGTGAATGTAGATGGTACGTCAAATCTGTTAAGCTCATGTGCAAAAAATGAGATTCAAAAATTTATATTTTTCTCAACAGTTGCCGTATATGGTCTTCCTCCGTGGACGGGAGATATTATCAACTGGGACGAATCACATCCAAAAACATATAGCGAGATGTATGGAAAATCCAAATTTGAGGCAGAAAAAAAAGTAATTGAAGCCCATAAGAAATGGGGAATACCATATGCTATCATCCGCCCGGCAAACGCCTATGGACCCAGAAATTTTGGACAAATGTACGGTTTATATAAAGCCATTAAGAAACATCAGTTTGTTATGATCGGAAATGGCCAGAATAAAATGCATTATGTATATGTAACCGATCTTGTAATGGGAGCCAGACAAATTCAATTGCACGCTAGTAAATCTGGCGACTGCATCATAGCGGGTTCCCAACCAACAGAATTTAGAGATATGGTAAGATACATCGCAGAAAGCATTAATCAAAAACCCCCAAAGCTTTATATCCCTAAAAATATCGGCCTTGTTGCAAGCTATATTATGGATGCTTGTGGAAAAATAATTGGAGCAAAATCTCCATTGTTTCCGGATAGAGTAAAAGTTATGACAACTAATTATTACTATAATATAGAAAAGGCCAGGAAAGAAATTGGATATAAACCCCAGGTATCTTTTCAAAAAGGAGCCATGGAAACAGGCAAATGGTATTTAAAAAATGGTTACCTATAATTTCTATGAAAAATAAAACTATTGTTTATGTAAATTTTGCCCCATATGATAATGCGGGTAGGATACTGGATTACCTCATAGAAAACTTCTCCGTTGTCATTCATTTTTCATATGACCACCTAAGATTAAAAAACGGACGCCGTTCAAAATTAGCCATATACCGCAACGGTCTGTTAATTAAGCAGAAAAATTTATTTTGGTTAAGGACTAATCCATTTCTTCTTTTTCCGTCCCTACCATTTGTGGCGGGAGCGATAATGATACAGACTTTATGGTATGTTATTGTTTATAGAAAAATATTTGGTAAATTTGATTTATTCTTCTCGGTCAATGCCTTCACGGCCTGGGAAGGAAATTTATTAAGATTTTTAAAACTTGTTAACAAAACCATTTATTGGGTTTGGGATTATTTTCCTCCTACGCATCCCGATATTCGCATGCGAATAGCTAGATGGGGATATTGGAAATTTGATAAACCTAGTAGAGACCATTCTGACAAGGTAGTATTTTTAAATAAACATCTTCAATCTGCAAGGAAAGAAAAAAACGGAAGGAAGGAGCTGACGGACAAAAATAAAAAGTATCCAATTATCCCAATTGGTACTAATCCAAGAAATAATTATATAACAAACAGAAATATTATTATCGGACATTTGGGAATGTTAAAACGAGAGCAGGGACTTGATCTTCTTTTTGATAATCTTAAAGACCTGCAGAAAATTTTTCCGAATATTAAGGTCGAAATAATAGGATCAGGCCCGGAAGAAAATCATTTTAAAGCAAGAGCTAAAAAGTTTGCAAAGATAGTAAAATTTTTTGGATATGTAGAAAGGGATGACGATGTAGATAGAATTATGAAAAACTGGAGCATGGGAATTGCAACATACGTTCCTATAAAATGGAGTGAACATTATTGGACAGACCCATCTAAAATAAAAGCTTACTTAAATCAGGGTCTTCCCGTTATTACAACTAATGTACCCGAATTTGCTCAAGAAATTGAAAATTCTAAAGCCGGCATTGTTATAAATTATTATAAAAACCAAGAATTTATTGAAGCCATAAAAAAAATAATTAAAGAAAGAAAAGAGTTTAATAAAAATGCTTTACTCTTGGCGGAAAAATATAATTATAGAATGCTATATCCTAAAATATTTTCCTAATTTTTTTTAAGTACCTCAAATACATAAGATATGCCAATAGGAAAAAACGAGGGTAAAAATACTTGTTTAATTTTCTTGGAGCTACCTACTCTCAATTGATGTTTTGCAAAAACTTTTATCCAATCACCGTAAGAAAAAAATTGATAACTTAGGGCTATTGATTCAGGCTTTACTTTATTATAAATCCAGTCCATCATTTTCATAAACGGCAATTCAAAACTATACCTATAAACCGATTCGATAAAAATGATCCTGTATTTTGCAACTCTAACACATTCTTCAAATGACGCAAAAGCATTTTCGCTGTGATGAAAAACATAAAATGCAATGACCGTATCAAAAGAATTATTTTTAAATGGCAGAGTTTTACCGTCATATATTATAAATTTTATGTTTTTTGGTCTTTTGGGAAAAGGAATTACATCGACCCCTGTGATTTGTAAAAATGGAAAAGCCGCTTTTAAGGATTTAGAAAGCGATAAGTCTCCGCATCCAAAATCCAAAACTTTTTCAGAATTTTTAAAGTATTGGGACAGAATACTTGTTTTCCAAAATATACTTTTTCTAGAGAAACCATCTAAAAACAATTTTATTAGACTCATTTTCCAGATGCTTTTATGGTAAAAACATCGCCTAAGTAAAGTTTGTCTAAAACCCATTCAAATGGATAAAACAAAAGTACAACCGCAAGTTTATGTATGAGGTCTATTTTTTTATTCAATTTATCTCTAAGAAAATATTGTAAACTTCCCGCTATTCCTCCTGCCGAACAAAATTCTGTTTTTTTTATTATAAACCCTTCTTTTTCTACCAATTTTTTGAGAGTGGAAGGAGAGAAAAGAAAAAGATGTCTTGGGGAATCTAAATTATACCAACAAGATTTAAATATTATTCCAACAAGACTTTTTATATTAGGGGTCCCAACAATTAATTCACCATTATTTTTTAATTTATTTTTTATGAGGGAGAGACAAAGCGAGGGATCATCGAGATGCTCAATAACATGATATAACCTTATCGCATCAAAATAGTTATCGGGATATCTAGCAAGATCTTTATATGTTCCAAATCTTAAATTATTTAATCCTCTTTTTTCTGCATTTTCAATTGCTTTTGAGTCCATATCTATTCCATAAGTATCCCATCCCAATTCTTTCAGCAGCAATAGCGTATCACCCGCTCCGCATCCAATATCAAGAATTTTTCCGTTTCTTACAAAGAGGGGCATTGCGGGAACATTCTGTACAAAAGTTGATATAAATAAACTAAAAAGGTTTGGGGAATAATAATGTCTTACAAGATACTCTCTAAAAACCTCAGCTAAGCCTTTTTTCTTGTTTTTATTGTAGGCATAGTAATTTTTGCTTGGATAATATTTTTTAATTTCTGAATCCGATGGTTGTGGATCTAAAAATACAAGAGAACAATTGCTGCACTTCTTAAGAAAAAATTCTCCCGGCAGATCAAACATTCTGTCATGGGTTTTATATAAAAATGTAAATTTTGAAGATCCGCATAAAATGCAATATTTTATTTTTTTCATTTTAGTCGTTGTACTCCTGAGTAGTTTTAAAAAGAGAGAAATAATAATAACTTAGACGAGGTGTCAATTTTATGAATTTATTTATTTCGCTATCTGGTACTTTCCTGATGCTTTTCTGTACATGAGCCCTTTTCTTCAAAGTAGTTTTGAAATTTATAATATTCCACCAATAAGCTTTTATAATTGCTCTTAATAAATTAAAACGTAATTGAATTAAGAAAAGTAAAAATATACACATTTGAACGCTTAGAAAAATCGGATAAACCATAATCAGATTTCGAGTTCCAAAATTTTTTAGATATGAACAATTCATATTTTTGAATGTCAAGTTTATTCTTCTTTCATAACGATACTTGTCTGATGAAGATGTGTCGCCACCAACAACATGATAAATTACAGATTTTGGTTCATAAACGACTTTATGTCCGGAAAGCCATACTCTAAAACATAAATCTGTTTCTTCAAAAAAAATAAAAAAGTCTTTATCAAACAAACCAATTTTTTTTAGAATCTTGCGTGGAAATATTATGCACGCCCCTTTTGCGGAAAAAATTTCTCTCATCTCTCTATATTTTTCTTGATTGTACTTTTTCCTAAAACCATAGTGGTATAAAAATCCTGTAAAAGTCATGAACGATCCAACCTCATCGAGAAGATCTTTATCTTTTAAAACTCTAATCTGTGGCTGTAAGCAGCCGATCTTTGAATCTTCCCTAAAATCAGCCATAAGAGGTTCCAGAAAACTCGGTGTTACAACAGTATCGTTATTTAAAAAAAGAACACAATCGCCTTTAGAAGCATAAAACCCAATATTATTTCCTTCTGCGAATCCATAATTTTTTTTATTCTCTATTAAGACAAATTTAGGATAATTTTTTTTAACAAATTCCGCAGATCCATCCGTAGAATGATTATCGACTACTATTATTTCAAGAGGCGAATAAGTAACTTTTTGTAAAGAATCCAGGCAATTTTTAAGGAAGTTTTTCCCATTCCAATTAAGAACTATTACTGAAACCTTCTTAGGCATATCAAATTAATTGTTCACTCCACGTTTTGGGCATATCTTCAGTCTCCAGCTCCAATCCGTCTTTCAAATATCTGAATTTTTGAGGACCTTTAATTTTTGCCCATTGGATCATTTTTCTTACCCCCTCTTCAAGAGTTACTGTTGTTTTGTAACCCAATAATTTTGCTGCTTTTTCGTTTGTACAATATGCTTCCATCACCTCTTGAGGGCGTAAAGGAAGGTACTGTGGTTTTAGTTTTTTTGGAATTTTGCCTGCGGGAAATAAAACTCTCAAAATAATATCTGCCAATTCATTGATCGTATGATCTTCTTTAGGGCCAATATTAATTACTTCTCCATTTGCTATATCTTCAAATCCGCTTTTTGCAAAATAAGGAGTAAAATCATCTATATAAGTAAATGCCCTCTTCTGATTCCCGGATCCATATATATAAAAATGTTTATTGTTTAAGATACAATTAATAAAAATTGCGATTACGTTCCTATATGGATCTGCCAAATTCTGCTTTGGCCCGTACACATTATGAGGCCGTATGATGACATATTTGAAATTATGAACTTTTGATAAGATTTCCGTAGCATCCTCCATTGCTGCCTTTGCGATTCCATATATGTCCTCCGGTTTTTTTGGCATATCCTCAGAAAATGGAGGATTTTGCGCTCCATATACGCTCATAGAGCTTGTAACTACAACCTTTTTCAATCCATATTTAATAGAAGGAACAAGAGTATACATGTAGGAAAGATAATTTCTCTCTGTGGAATTCAGCGGAGTAAATTGGCTGCGCCCTTCAGAAGCATCAGCCGCTAAATAATATAAAAGGTCTGGTCTTACCTTTTCAATATAGCTTTCAGTTTCTTTGCGATCCCTCAGATCAAGTTTTGTAAACTTAGCTCTTGGATCAACGTTATCGATGTATCCTCCTGAAAGGTCATCAACAGCGAAAACCTGATGTTCTCCCTTTTTTAGCAAAAAATCAACTAAGTGACTGCCCATGAAACCCGCAGCGCCTGTAACTAAAATCCTCATATTCGATCAGGTAATTTTGATCTTTTCATTATATCTAAGTTTAAATAATTCAGCAAGTAAGACTATTTAAATTTATATTTCATTGATGTATTATTACATAATCATGAAAGCCATTAATGAATTTATTATAAATAACCGAGATTTATTTTTTCAAAAAGCTTTAGAAAAAAACTTAGATGATTGTGAATCAGTTTTAGATGTAGGATGTGGTGAAGAATCATTTATAAAAAGAGTAAAAGAAGTTTTACATTTTTATAGCGAAGGAATAGACATTTTTAAATTGGCAATCACTAAAAGCAAAAAGAGAAAAATTCATAACAAACATACCTTAGGTGATATTCGGAAAATTAATGTATTTTATAAACCTAAAAGCTTCGATGCGGTTATCGCCTTAGATGTGGTTGAGCATTTGGAAAAAGAGGATGCCTTTAAATTAATAAAAAATATGGAAAAGATTGCAAAGAAAAAAGTTATCATCCTCACTCCCAATGATTTTGAGCATCAACATATTCATAATGATAATCCTTATCAGATACATAAGTCCGCATGGACAAAAAAAGAATTTCAAGAACAAAATTATAAGGTCCATGGATTTAGAGGATTAAAGTTTTTACGAGGGGGGTTTGCATCTATTAAATGGAAGCCATGGATATTTTGGGGCGCTATTTCATTTGCATCCGAGCCTATTCTATATTTTTTCCCTAACCTTTCATACCAGTTTCTTGCGGTTAAAAAGCTTAACTATAAAAAATAGTATAGTTAAAAACGCGACCACAGATATTATTTTGCCATAATTATATATTTTCTCTTGTGAAAAAATAATTTCTAGACTGTAATCGCCTTTTTCCAATGCAAAACTATTTAAATTATTTAAAGTTTTTTCCGATTTGATTATTATATTATCTGTTTTAGCAATCCAATATGGATTATATTTTTCTGAAAAAATAAGTTTTTGAGGGTAAGGCGTTGAAATTTTAACAAAATAATGCGTAGGACTAGACATTTTATAAGAAATGCTTCCATCGCCCATTAACCACAAATGGTCCTTATGCGAAGGAATTTCAAAAATCTGGATCTTTCCAAATCCATTAATTTTTTTTAACCACGAGATCGACTCTAAACCCTTAACTGTATTTTCGTATAGCTGTGGATCATACTTTCTATCTTTTTGAAAAATCTCACCTGAATTGTCGTAGGGAACAATTACGTATTTAACAGACATTTCTGAAAAATATTGAGATCCTTTCTTTTCTATGTCTTTGCGTACTTGCGCGAAGCCAGTGGCGTTCAATAAGGCACCCGCTTCAACTGATGGGTGTATATTTGAGAAAAAAGTAAAACGCTGCTGGCGAGGAACCCAGAGGGTACGAAAAAAATCAGGCTGATTATATAAAAAATCTTTAAGTTCAACATATTCTTTTGGCACTTCTTTATTTTTGAAAGTTCCACCCAACTGACCCAAAACTGCGGGCCGAATAAGAAATAGCCAAAAAATTATAAAGGCAACAGGTATTAGATAGAACACATTGCATATTTTTATACTTAATACTTTTTCTGAAATTTTTTCTAAACTGAAAGGTATAAGTATAGAGTAAGACAGAATAACCAATAAATAAAATTTTGTTGAGTCTCTGAACATATCAAATCCCGGAATATTTTCAAACAACCATACATAAGAGCTTGCGAAAGGTGGGTTTGTTCCCTTTGCCAAGAAGGCTCCAACTATTCCCAACAATGCAAAAAATAAAATTTTCCCATCTATATGTCTTTTCTTTCCGATTGAAAGCAATGAAAAATATGCCAATACAGGTATTACCAAAAACTCCGGTCTCATAAACGTAACTTTACCAAATATATTTTCAGGCCAATTTGCATGAAGCAAAGAAAGGCTTTGGGAAAAAGTTGAAAAACTTAAGAATTTTACTATTCCTATATTCGTGTATGCCTCACAAAATCTCTCACACAGATTTTGAGAAAAAAATAAAAGAGGAAAAATCCAAAAAATATGCAATAGGATTGTAATGATTATGGGCAACGCGAAAACATAAAGTATTAAGCAGAACGTATTAAGCATAGTTCTCTTAAAATCCTTTATACCTAATACGTGATACATAATACTTAATACCGCATAAATCGTAACGCCTATCATGGTTATATATGCAATTCTGGGGTCAAACAAAACTTGAAGTGACAAAACCAACCCGGCTAATAACGCTAATTGAAAATTGAAAATTGAAAATTGAAAATTTTTACCAAATAAAGCTACGTACTTAATCAACCTGATAAATCTCGCAAGAGCAAATGGTGCTACAGAATAAGCTAATGCTACTCCCATTTGCCCCCCATCAACAAGCATCAATATATACGTATTTGTTGTAAAAATAAGAGCCGCAGTCAACTTCATCCACAAAGCTCTATTAGGCAAAATAGTTCTGAAAAGATATATGCTTGAAAATAATGACAAAATAATGAAAAGACCAAACCAAAAAATTTTATAGATAATTGGCCATGGGATATGCAGAAAGTTCGCTAAAAAAATAGTGAGATTTTCAAAAGATTGCAAAAAATATATTGGATTTGTTCCGCCCAAACCATTCCCTTGCCATGTGTTCCAAGAAGGAACAAAAAGAGGAAATTCTTTCAAAGTTTCTTTAAAAAGAAAAGGCCAATCTCCACCAATAATTGGATTAAAATTAAACCATCTATGGTAGACCAATATAAGTATTAAACTAAAAATAAAAATTGTGATGGTATTTAATTTATTTTTCATTTAATTAGAAAACTCTTAATTAAAAATAGTATGCAAGTAGCTAGTACTACGATAGAGATTGTCAGAAAAACATAAAATAACTTTTGAGTACCCATTTCCAGAATAAGCGTATATTCCTTTTTCCCTTTCATGTCTACGGGTTCTATATGCCAAGCGTTTGCATACCCATTAACCGCAAAGTGCTTGCCTTCTGCAATCTCATCCTTCCCCCAAGTATCAAATGTATTTTTGTCAAGAAATATATTTTTATTCTCATTCTCACTTACCTCCCCTCCAAAATAACTCAATGTCATATTTTTGTCTCCTGGCTTTTCTTTTGCTAAAATACCTATTATTCTTTTCCCTATATTTGCGATAAATCGAGAAAAAAAGCCTTTTACGGTGTTTGTCTCTCTTGCAGGATCAACTAATCTCCATTTGCTATTAAAAGCTTCTACCAAAACTAACGTATACGGCGCAGTCGCATCTCTTATGTTTACTTCATATTTTATTGGATTTATTCTGGTAAATGTTAGTTTAGGTAAATTATCGTTATTTGTAATTATTTTTCTTAAAATTATTTTCGGGTTTGGAACCTGAGTCACTGAGAGATTTCTTACATCAATTCTGGTAATTTGTTTTTGTATTTCTATCTGATTAAAAAGATCGCTGTTTGCTGGTTTCATTATTTGTATGAATGCTGAACTTGCGTCATTACCTGAAGCAACAACTGATGAATATGTTTTCCACTCACTCGACTTAAGTTCGTCTCCAAGAATCTTTGATACCTTACCCTCTTCTCCTAATTCTTTGTCATAAAATGATAATTCAAAAGTCTTACCATACGTTATATAATCAAACGATAAAATATAGTGGGACATCGGATTCCAGTTGGCTACTCCTCTAATTAATCCAGAATTGTCGGTTATATTAGCGTCGTTTATTGTCAAGCTAGCAGAATCTGTTGCCAAATATCCCTCTTCAACAGATTTCCATTTAGTTTCAGAAGTCAGATTAATTGGACTGGGGAGTAGAAACGTAAGGCTACTTTTGAAGTTTTCTTTTATAGTGATATCTTGACCTTTAAGCCAATCATTCTCTTGTTGAAAATCACCGAAAGATAGTTCTTTATCATTAATAATAACGCGCGATTTTGATTGATCATAATTTTGCATAGATTTTGTGTCGATAAATAGATCGTATTTCCCCGTAGATAATCCTCTTAAGCTATAAGTAACTTTTTCAGACAATGGCATTTTAAACTCTAGGCGGTTTTTAATTGAACCAAACATATCAATAGATAGTTTAAGAAGATATATTTTTTGTTTTTCTGACAATTTTTCGTTATATTGAATGATTCTATAAAGTATTTCCCTGTCAGTACTGATTGCTCTTCTTACTCTATCTTTATTGACGATAAAATAACGTTCTGACTCGCTAATTTTTTCGATTTTATCAATAAGCTCATACATTGCTCTTTGATATCTTACAAAACTTATTTCCCAAAAATTATATTTTTGAAAGATTACCGCTTCTAATACGTTCGGCTTTTGCCATGACTTACCAAGATAATCTATACTCTTTACATTTCCTAATACCCAAAATTCTTTTCCCCATCTTTCTAACTCCGCAATACGTTTCTGCGCAAGAAATATTCTTCTGTCAATATACGTTTTGTCTACCTGTTTATAGCTAGCAAGCTCTTGTTTTTCTCGAAAAACTATGTAGGGATAAATCAATGACGTCACTTTCCAGGATGAAAATGGAAATCCAAATTTAGAGTCTTCCGTACTTATCAAAAAATCTAAAAGAGAACTTTTACTTCTAATATCTGTTAAGGATTCGTCAAATTTAACTTCGGGACTTATTGGTATGACCCCATAGTTATATATCGCAAGTCTATTATCCGTTTCATCTAAAGAAAGCGGTGTTTGTATTTCTGCTATTTGCTTATTAAAATGCAAAGATTTTTTTGCTATAAATATTTGGGGTAGATAATCATTGTTCTGTAGCTCAAAAACAAAAAATTTGTTATTGATATTTTTTATTTCTTTGAATTGCAGGTTTTGGACAAATTCCTTATAAGATTTTTGGTCGCTAGGCAAAAATTTTCGGACTTCTAAATACGGAAAACTAGGAAATTTTTCATATACTTTGGGATCCGCATTATAAAAAATATATTTTATATTGAGGAACCCTAGCATCCTTTTTAACGTATCGTATTGTTTATTTCTTACTAAACGTAACATTACCTTTTTGTATTCGTTAAATTCTTCAGTGCCGGCAAAATCTTTTTTTCCGGTAAGGTATGCAATTGTTGAAGGACCCATATATGCTCCGCCGCTTTTCCCCGCTACAACTTGGTATCCGGGATCACTCATGGGCAAAGTTAACACTCTTGCATCTGCGGGCAACAAACGAATAAAAGTTAGCGCCTTTTCATAATCGGGATCCATTTGCAGTATTTCTTTTACATTTTCTGATTGCCAAAGAGGCTTTCTGACTGATTCGCCGGTTATGAAAGGTATTGCGTTAACCGTCAATATTAGAGCCAGAAAAAATAAAATCGGGTATGTATAGTTCTTTTTTAATTTATCCAATACTATATAAAGCGCCTGTCCAAAAAAAATCGAGTAGAAAAATATATATGAGTACTGCCATTGTCCATAAAAGTTTCTAAACATAGAAAATCCAGGAATATTAAAAAGACTTTTATAGAAAGACAGCCAAATATCCGTTATATTTGCGGTGGCAAAAAATAAGACTACGAGGAAGAAAAATGCCGTAAGAAGAACGGTCTTTTTCTTATTAAGTAAAAAGGAGGAAACTATTATAAAGGGAAAAATCATAAATATCCATGTAAAAGGACTAAGATCTTTCATCTGAGGAAATCCCAAAAGATTAATACTTGCTTTAATGCTAGGAGCAATGGCAGAAAAATAACTTAACCCTCTGTCAAATTTTCCCTCATTTGAAAAAACAGTTGAGTTAATAGCGCTTCCGGAAGAGAATATACTATTAATCTGCGGAAAGGCCTGAAATGCCTGTATCCCTATAAAAAGAAAAAAGGCAAGCAAAAGATGCTTTACTATAATTTTTCTTTTTATTATGAGCTTGGTGTACAAAATAAGAAATAAAATACCAAGAGGATAAAAAGCAAATATAGCCGGAGCAGAAATAATGCTAAAATTTGGAGAAAATATAAATGTTAAGATAATAGTAATAAAAATATAATTTATATTAGTGGTTTTAAAGTACTTTAATAGCAAATAGAAAAGGATAGGATTAAGAAATATTTGATTATGGCTTAAGAGGACATGTTCCCATCCATCTATAGTTGCCGGCGATAATATGTACAGTAGGGATCCAAAAATCGCTGAGTAATAAATCTTACTTGATTTAATAATTGGACCTTCTCCAGCTATTAACTCTTTTATTATCAAGTAACAAAAAATAAATGCCATGCTCATGCTAAACCCATGAAAAACCGAAATAAGAAGAGTTGGGGAAATAAAAATAGACTTTAGAATTATCAGTAAAGTGATAAATGGCAAATTAATATAATTGATAGTTTCTAAACCAAAGCTTGATGCCGATATACCGTACAAAGTACTACTAAAAAGATAATGTATGGGGTCATAGAAATACAGCCTGCTTGAATCTCCTCCTAAATCCATTTCTCCCGGATGTAACCAGAAAAAAGGAATTATGAAAAGAAAAATAGAAATAAGAAGTAGCAATAAAGTGTATCTTGATATTCTCATTCTCTCCACTGCGAAATGACGCCAATTCCCAAAAATAAAATTAACCATACTGCTGCTTTTTCTGTTGGGACTGAAGCACCGGTAAGAAAATAATTAATAAACATTGCTCCTAGTAATGCAAGACATAATAAAAAAGTTGACTTACTTTTTATTTGAAACATTTTTATAAAAACTACATAAAGAATTAAAATGCTAAAAGTCAGAAAATCCGAACTTTTCTTTAAAAATAAAATATCGGCAAATATTGCAGTAACAATAAGTGTCAAGACGGTCTTTTTATTTTCTTTCAAGAAAAAACCAACCCTTTTCATGTTTTTAGATTCAATAAATCTCCCAATAACTTTCCTCATAAAACGTATTATAGCAAATAATTGATCTTAAGTACCTACTCTCTCCATTTCTGGATTATCCCAACAACCATAAGTAGGAATACCCATACGGCTGTTTTTTCAGACGTAGGAGGAGTTGGTCCGGGATTGGCAAAAACAACAGGATTAGAAAAAAGAAATTGAATGTATGCCAAAAATAAAAGAATCAAAGAAAAAATAAATGCTGTGTTACTTTTTAGCTTAAGAATTTTTATAAAAAATATATAGATAAGTAATATTGCAAATATCCTAATATCCGAACTCCTTACAAAAAGAAAAACATCCCAGAAAATTAATAATAGTATAAGAAAATAAGAAAATTTACGCATATTATTTCTTTAGAAGTTTAATCCCGTATAAAAGAAAAATCAATAAACAAACTCCCGATATACCTAAACTATGGTAGAATAATTTTTGACTGGTCATCTCAACGATCATACTAAAATCTCCTAATTTGCTTGGCTTTATATACCATGCATTTGCATATCCGTTAACTTGTATATGGACATTGTCATACATTGAATTTTTACCATTTGTCTCAAAAGGCTTTTTATCAATCGCCTGATTTTCCGGCAAAAGTTCAATTGCTCCTGAAGTGTAATATGAATCAATTATATTATTTGTATCGCTAGGGGTACTTGGATATAATTTCCAATGTTGACTAAAACTGTTTTGGAAAACGAGCAAAAAAGGACTTGTAGCATTTTTTATTGTAACCTTATATTTCGTGGGACTAACTCGCTGATAAATAATCTGTAAATTTTTTATATCTGTATGCAAATTTTTCTTATCGCATATTTCTTTTGAAAGAATTTTATTACACGTTGCACTATCCACAAATGCTATACGCGGATCGCGATTTATATCTAATGGTTTTTCGGGAAAAAATGACGATGCCTCCATATACTTCGTATCATATTTTGGAATAACGTTGTAAACAAACACGTCCGAAACAGCATAGAAATGAGGAAGATATTGCTCTTTAGCAACTTCAAAAAGAGAATAATGACCTGTTTTATATATTAATTTCTTAGAAATATTATGAGCAAAATCCAATGCGGCGGATGGAGATGCAGGAACGCCGGTGTAACCATAAGGAAAAGTTGTAAAAAAAGTATCGGAAATCATTTCATCGGAATTATAAAGAACGTAACGTATCTGTAATAACGACATCATTTGCTTTATTAAGGGATATTTTTTTTCTCTAGACAACTTTACAAATACTTCGGAAAATGGATCAATATCTTGATATCCTGAAAAGTCGTTCTTTCCCGTAAGAAGTGACACCATTGATTGGCCAACGTATACTCCCTTATTTGACCCACCAACAATATTATATGAATTATCCGTAAAGGGCACGTGAAAGATCTTTCCATCATTTGGGATTTCTCGAATATAAGCTAACATTCGCTCATAGTTCGGATCCATGCGTATTACTACTTTTACATTTTTAGATCCCCTGTTGAAAACATTCACAATATTCCCATTAAAAACAACAAGTGAACGCGCCAAAAGAAAACTTATTGTCACAATAAAAATAATGTAGGTATATTTTCTCCTCAACTTTGAGAATAAATAAGATACGGCTAAACCAGTAAGAATTGCATAAAAAAACGTATAGACCCATTGCCATTGTCCATAAAAGTTCCTAAACATTCCAAATCCCGGAATGAGAAATAATTTTCTATAAAATTCTACCCCTGTTTGAGTTATATTTGCAGATACCAAAAAGAGCGTTATAAAAAAGAAAATACTTACCAATAATATTGTTCTATTGCGTTTCTTAAAAGATAAAAATCCTAAAATTATTAGCGCAGGAATAACAATTAAGCTCCAGCTAAGTTTTTGATTTTCTAAAGGCAGCAGCAGATGTTCACTTACTTTTCCAAGAGGTAATATCGCATTAAAATATTCAAGTCCAACATTTACTTTAGCCGCACTTTCGAAAACCCTTGTATTATACTCACTACCTTTATCAAATAAATTACTTATTGTAGGAACTATGTGGAAAGCGTGAATGCCCAAAAAAAACAGTATACCAATAGCAATTCCCTTCCATGGAGTTGGTTTTCGTAGAACAAAAAAATTATAAAGAAAAAGGAAAACAAGCGCTATTGAATAAAAAGCAACAAATGGCGGCTCAGGAAGAAAAAAATTTGAAGAGAATGTAAACGTTATAAGAAGAGCAAGCCATATGTATTTTTTTGATAAAGTTATCAAATAACGTAATATAAAATAAAATATCATTGGATTCAAGAAAACTTGGCTATGGGTAATTAATGCATATCTCATGTTTTCTATAACGCTTGGTGAAAATGTATAGAAAAGCGATCCCAATAACGCGGCTAGAAATTGGGCTAAAGTGATTTCTTTTCCTTCCTCTTTTTTTAATAACTCTTTAATAATTAAAAATACAAAAACAAATGATCCGGAAAGCTTAAACCCATTGAAAATAGCAATAAGAATAGTTGGAGAACTAAATATAGATTTTAAAGAAATTATAAAAAGAAGAAATGGAAACAAATATTGACTATAGATGGGTATACCCGTCCCATAAGGAGCAATGCTATATATCCCAAACGATTTTAAGATCGATATGGGATCATAAAAATACAGCCTATTACTATCTCCTCCCAAATCCATTTCTCCTGGATGCAACCAAAAAAATGGAATTATAAAAAGAATTAAAGAAATAACTACAAAAATAAGTGTTTGTTTGTTAATTTTTTTCATGATCTTTAACAGATGAAAAAATAAGTAGGCCTATGACGAGAGCCAGACAAACTCCTGTAATAGACCAGCCATACCAGAAGTATTTTTGCGGATCAAGTTTTATAAATAGGGCGTACGTTTCATTTTTAGGCACGTCTTTTCCTGAAATTACCCATCCATTTTCATATCCGTTTACTGGGATATGTGTATTTTCAGCTATATATTTTTTGTCGCTAACCAACTTCCATCCTTTATTAAAGGTATGCTGCATAACTAAAAGCATATCATTTACCGTTTCTTTTTGGCGAATAGTGACAGCGTAGAGGGTTGGATTTATCATAGTAAAATTAATATTTACTTTAGGTGCTTTATAGTTTCCTTTACAAATATTTATAAATTCTTGCTTTTCGCAAATCTTTTTCTCAATGAAAACTGCATGCGTTTTTTCTTTATCGAAGGAGAGTTGATTGCTTTCATAAATTCCTTCCGGAATAAATATCGTTGGATTATATGCCGATTTATCTATTTCATAAATAACATACTGACCATTTTTATAAATTTCATGAAGCGGAAAATGCGCAAGAAAATCTTTATAAAGATCTTGGGTTTTCGGCAACGAGGTTTGCATATATTCATAATCACTTAGATAAAGGCCTTTTTCGTAGACCATTGGATCGGAATTATGAAATACATATCGAATATTCAAAATAGTAAAAATACTAAGCAGTTTGTCATAGTTCTTTTCTCGTGAATACCTCATTATATCTTCAGCATAAGGAAGATTATTGCCATTATCTTTCCCATATCCAAAATGCTGATACCCAACAAAACTGTACTTATTTGTTAAATGAAGTATGGTTGAAGGACCTTCGTATGCCCCTCCATCTTTCCCGTAGATTACCTGACGAAAATTATCTGTTAATGGCAATACCAATATCTTCCCATCATCAGGAAGATAGCGAATAAACTTAAGTGCCTTTTCGTAAACAGGATCCATTGTGAACAAACCTTTAACGTTATCTGAGCCCCTTATTGTACTCTTATTTATAGGTTCGCCGGAAAAAAGTGGCATCCCGGTTATAATCAAGAGAATAAAAACTAAAAAGTAAAACAACTTTGCGTAATTAGGCTTTAACCTTAAAAGAATATTGTAAGCTGCAAATCCAAATAAAAGTGAATAAAAAAATAAAAAAATATACATCCACTGGGTATAGAAATTTCTAAACATCGAAAATCCGGGAATGTAAAATAATTTTCTATAGAATTCAAATCCGATATTTGTTATGTTTGCAGTTGCCAGAAAGAATGTAATAACAAAAAATAGAGATATAAATAAAAACTCTTTTTTTCTTCCTTTATTTAATAAAAAACCAACAATAACTATAAGAGGAGAAATAAAGGATGCCCATTGTAGAAATTGTTTTCCAGAAGGAAGCAGTAAATTCAAAATTGCTTTTCCGTGTGGACTAACTGCACTAAAATAATTCACTCCTCCCGCTTCTATTTCTTCCTTGCTAAAAACTTTGCTATTCGTAAAACTCCCGCTATCAAATAGACTAATTGCTTGTGCCAAAAGATGAAACGCGTGGACACCTAAAAAAAGCGCCAATCCAATACCTACCCCTTTCCACGGAATTGGCTTTTTTCCAAAGATTTTTACAAAAGACAATAAAAACAAAAGAGCTAAAGGATAAAATGCAAAAAAGGGCGGCGCTGAGGTCAATCCAAAATTAGGTGCGAAGATAAAGCTTACTATTAAGCTTACCCACAGAAACTTATATTTATGGGTAAGTAAAAATTTGAGAAGAAGAAAGAAAATAAGAGGGTTTAGGAAAACTTGGTTATGGGACATAATCGCCCTCTCCCAAAAAAAATCCATGTGAATTGAATCAAGTGAAACTATATAAAAAATTCCAGACAGTATTGAAGAAAAATATATAAGTTTTTTATTGTTTACTCCCCTTGCTTCCAAAAGAAGCTCACGGACAATTAAGTAGATTGCGATAAATCCTCCGGCAAGTTTTACTCCATTAAAAAGACTAATTATAATTGTAGAAGAATGAGTAAAAAACTTCAGGACCGCCAATAAACCCACATAAGGAAGATAATAATAATTTGGTTCAACTACTCCTTTTCCCTGGGCCGAGATATCAAAGATACTGGTACTTTTGATGAAGGCAACTGGATCGTAAAAATATAAACGGCTGCTATCTCCTCCCAAATCCATTTCTCCCGGATGCAACCAGAAAAAAGGAATTATAAAAAGGATAAAAGTAATTAATAAAACGAGCCTATATTTTTTGGCAAAATTTAATAAAAACATTTACAAGGAATTGTAGCATATTTATTGCTCTTTTAGTATTTTAACCCTCACCTCGTTTTAGGCTGTATATTTGTATATAATAAGATCCTAATATGCTAAAATTGAAATATTAATTGATGAAACAAAAAACAGTCGCTATCGTTGCCCCAACCGGCATGCTGGGGAACATGGTTTACAAGGAATTAAAAAATTTCTACAACCTTGTACTTATCTATAGAGATGAACAAAAGCTAAAAAAACTACAAGAGATACATGGGGATACTCAAAAGCATCGAAAAATTAAATTTAATCTTGACAACATCTATCAAGATTATTTTCAATCTTTCCCTACTGAAAAAATTGGCCCAAATACTACAAAACTCATCAACATGATAGGAAATGTCGACGCAGTTATAAATTGCGCTGGCATAACAAAGCCCCATAGCCTCAAAGACCCTGTTACTACTTTATTTATAAATGGCCTCCTGCCCAATATCCTAAGTACGGTTTACAAAGAGAAACTTATTCAAATTGCAACAGATTGTGTTTTTGCTTGTCTCAGTAATGCGCCATATGATGAAGACGCGCCAAAAAATCCTAATGATTTATACGGAATTTCAAAAAGCATTGGCGAACCAACCGAATCGTTGGTACTTAGAACCTCTATAATTGGTCCTGAACTTGACACTTCTGAACTTTTGCTTGATTGGTTTAAGAAACAAAAAAACAAAACAATAAACGGATTTACCAATCATTTATGGAACGGTATTACAACATTAGAGTTTGCCCGTATCTGTTACCAACTAATACAGAAAAGAGGGAAATTTCCAAAATCCGGTTTATTTCATATTTTCTCAACTTCGCTCACAAAATATGAAATGCTTAAAAAGTTTGAAGACAAATATAAAATCAATGTAATAATAAAGCCAACGCGAACAAAAATTCCTATCGATAGAAGACTGAGTACGAAATACAATTTTTGTAAGAAACTAAATATTCCAAGCTTTGATGAAATGTTGAAAGAGTTATGAAAATACTTATCTTTAATTGGAGAGATCTCAAGCATAGCTGGGCCGGCGGAGGGGAAATTTATATTTTTAATTGTTAGGTCTGACCTATGCTTATATGCTGACACTGCAGACCACGAAACAGGAACACCTTTAGTTAACAAACTTACTCCCAAAAAAGAATAAGAATATTCATCGCTGGTAGCTCCACGCTGTGGATACACTGAATAATTATGAAGCCTGAGAATTAAACCCACAAGAAGAATTAAAACTACCAAAAGTATTCTTAATTTAGTCATAGAAGCATATTAACAATATACAGCATTCTGTCAATATGGTAAAATGCTGTATTGATTTAGAATATTTATGCTTATAGGCAGCATCATCTATTTTATTAAAAGAAAAATACTTCCGGGCTACAGAGTTGGTAAAACTGATTTAGTAATCGATATCGGCTCCGGAGATAAACCTTTTTGGAGAGCAAATGTTTTTTTTGACAAATTATCGCTTGACAATTTTCAACGTATCACTCATGAAAATACTGTCAAAAACATAGGAAATTTCGTTGATGGAGACATTTCGAAAACCAATTTTAAAAATAAGGCTTTTGATTTTTCATTTTGCAGCCACCTCTTAGAGCATGTTGAGAGACCGGATTTGGCTATAAAAGAAATAATGCGAATTTCAAAAGCAGGCTACATTGAAGTTCCTAATGGATTGATGGAATATATAAAACCCTTCTCTACCCATTTATGGTTTGTTTTTTTGCATCATAATAAATTACTTTTTTTTAGAAAAGGTGACAAATTACATCGTGTATTAACTGAAAATTCACCTAATTATTCTCCTCTATCCGGTAGAATAAAAAATCCCTTCATACGTTTTTATTGGAAAGATAAAATTGATTATGAAATTATCAATATGGACTCCTCCCTTAAGGTATTTACCCCTCCTTCAATGAAAAGCGTGAAGCAAAGAGAAGATGTAAGCAGCTCATGGTACATATTTCTCATTAAACTCCTAAGAAAAATCCATGGTGTTGACAAAAATTAATTAAAGCATGAATATTCTTATCTTCAATTGGCGAGATCTCAAGCATAGCTGGGCTGGTGGAGGCGAGATTTATGTTTTTGAACAAGCCGTACGCTGGGTAAAAATGGGACATGAAGTAACGGTTTTCTGCGGACAAGATATAGATAAAAAACTTTCGCCTTTTGAGATAATAGATGGAATAAGAATATACAGAAGAGGAGGAAGATATAGCTTATATATTTGGGCAATATGGTACTATCTAAAGCAATTTAGAGGAAAATTTGATGTTGTGATAGATGTGGAGAATGGAATTCCATTTTTTACTCCATTATTTTGTAGAATTCCTAAAATTTGCTTAGTGCATCATATTCATGACAGACAATTTTTTTATGAACTGTCATTCCCTCTAAATTATGTCGGATTTTTAACCGAAAAATACATCTTCCCGCTTGTATATAAAAATATACCCATTATTACCGTATCTATTGCAACCAAAGAAAGACTTATTAAACTGGGATTTAATAAAAATAAAATTAATGTTATATATAACGGAATTAATGATAAAAAAAAGAAAGCAGAAACAATAAGAAAATTTTCAAATCCGACAATCCTTTATCTGGGAAGAATAAAAAGGTACAAAAGGGTTGATATGATTGTGAATATTTTCCCAGAAATCGTAAAAAAAATACCACAAGCCCATTTGATAATTGCCGGCTGGGGAACGGAAGCAGCTCGCCTCGCCGATTTAATTATGATGAGTCCATTTCGAAAAAAAATCAATTTAGTAGGACCTGTAAGCGAGGAGGAAAAAAATAACTTGCTTTCTAGATCATGGGTCTTTGTAAACCCATCAATTGGTGAAGGATGGAGCATTGCGGTTATTGAGGCAAATCTACACGGCACTCCAGCCGTATCATTTAATGTTTCAGGCTTAGCCGAATCTATACAGAATGGAAAAACTGGATTACTCGCAAAAGATGAAGAGGATCTTATTGATAAAATTTGTTCTCTTCTGAATAATAAAACTTTATGCGATAAGCTTGGCACGAATGCTCAAGAGCGGGCTAGAAAATTTGACTGGGATAAGACAGCATCCGAAAGCATAAAAATTATTGAAAAATTAAACAAAATTAATCAACTAAATTAATGAAAAACTATTCATCATTAGTTTCTTTAGCTATTCCAACATTTAATTCAGGGAAAACTCTGGAAACAACACTGCTCTCCATAAAGAAACAAACGTACCCCAACATAGAAGTTATTGTTGCCGACGGAGGAAGTATAGACAATACTTTATCTATAGCTAAAAAGTATAATGCTAAAATTTGTTTTGCCAAAGAATTGGGAAGAGCCAGATATGAAGCATTTAAGAAAAGCAAAGGAGTGTTTATTTTTGCTCTCGATTCTGACCAATTTATTGATGAAAATACTGTAAAAAAATGTGTCGATCTCATGGTAGAAAAAAAATATGATGCTTTAATCTTAAGCGAGAAATCTGTGATAAGAAAAGGTACTCTTGTTGAAAAAATTCTTTCTTATGACAAGTTGGTTGTCAACTCTGCAAAAGATTTAGATCCCGTTTTTGGAGCTTCGATCCCCAGATTTTTTCTAAGAAAAACGCTTCTCGGACTTAATTGGCCTAAAACACTTTCCATACTTGATGACGCGGTTTTAATCAAAGAATTTATTCAAAAAAATAATCAAATTGGCTTTGCTCAAGAGATATATATACGACATTACGAAGTTGATAGCTTCACTGTTCTTTTCAAAAAATTTATTCGTCATGGAAAACTATATATTCCTACAATGCGTGTTTCTGCAGGCACAATTATTGCTCACAGTTTACCAAGAAGAGCTTATTTGACAAGACGTGTTTTCTCTAAACCAAATATTCTTTTTGGTCTTAGTATTTTATATGCGATCAAAAGCGTTGCTGTTTTAACCGGAATCATGATTTATCTTTTCCAAGAAACCTTTAAATACAAAGCCAAATGAGGATATATGTTTATGACCTATAACCGCTTCATATCTTGTAACGCTTTTGAATATGTGTTTTCCCACGTATTTTCCTTACTCAACTTAATAGCTATTTCAGAACTTTTTTTATATAAATTTTCGTCCTGCAAAAGAGTAACTATTCCCTTAGCAAGATCTATAGGTGTATCTTTAACTCCTATCCCTGCTCCTCTTTTAATTGCATATTTTGTATGCCATAAGAGATTTGTTGACACGATTGGGAGCCCGCATCCTAAATATATTCTAATTTTCCCCGAATCCCCATATCTCCGGCGAGAACTTTTATAAGTTCTGTAAGGCGCTACACCTATATAACAATGTCTTACAATTTCTGTCATCTCTTTATCCTGAGGGACAAAACCGTAAAATACTAGAGATTTTTCTACTTCTAATCTACTTGCCTTTTTCTTCAAATTGGCTATATCATTTTCGGTTCCCCCAATAATATGCAGTGTTGCTTTCGGTCTTTCTTTTTGTACGAGTTTCAAGGCCTCAACCATTAAATCTATTCCTAATTCAGGATCAAATATACCTATAAATATAATCCTGTCGCGCGCTCTTTCTGAAATTGGTAACGGGTCTATTTGTGATTGGAATAAACCATTTGGAACATGAATAATACGATTTGTGTCGCTACGTAAAATTCCAGCTTTAATTCTACCTTCTTTCATCGCAGGAGAAACATCCCATGTAAAATCAGCGTGCTCAACACAAAATTTATCCAACCAAAGATATAAAGAATTAAAGAATGTTTTGCCATATCGGGTCGGAGAATAATCAGAAACGTAATAGACAACGGTTTTCACTTTTCCCAATTTTCTAAACAAAATCGCAGCCAAAGCATTTATTCCTTCAAGCCCAATAAATAGATCAAACTTTTCTTTTTGAGTCAAGAATACATAAATGACAGATAATAAATCTCTTATTTTATAAGAAATTCTCGTCTGTTTTTTGCTTGGTAATTTACAAAAAGGATATACAAAGAAAAAAGCAAGTGTTGGAATATGAAATCTATTTTTTAGATGACCCTGATGAAATATCTCAACCACGGGGTTAATTGAGTCACTAACCGGATGAGGTTCATCAAGAAGCACTAGCTTTTTAACCTTTGAAAGGAAAAAAGAAAGCATAGGCTCTACCATACCGTTTGTAGGTAAACGCTTACCTTTTTCATAATGAGAAAATGTTGCAATAAAAATAGAGGAATTATTGTTGATAATACTCCTTTTTTGCAATTTACTTTTCATTTTATTTTTTGAGAGGTTCTTAAACCAACGATAAATTGATAGTTAATTTTAGAAAAATTATTGACGATTTGAAAAACCTTTTTATCTTCCTCATTCACGGTATTCTCCAAATCTTTGAATATCTCTTGATGCTTTAACGCTGCCAAAGTTATTTTGTTATCAAGAAAGAGTGGAATTTTCTTGTGCTGCAATAACGACTTGTTATAATCCTGAACGAGTATACTATAGTAATTCTCGCCTTTTAAGCCAGTATCTTTAGCAAGAGCTATTTTTCCCTTTTCAATCAAAAGCTTGCTTGCATATATTGTTTTATCTGCCATAAGCAAATCAAATTCCACTTTTTTAACAGGATCTATAATCATTTTTTCAATAATCTTATTTCTTAAAACTTTTAATTTATATATTTTGTTGTCCGGAAGTATTCCCGGCCAGGCAAGTGGATAATTAATACTATTGGATGTTGAGGGAGTTTGATTTTGCGCAAGTGCCCTTAATGCAAAAACAAAAAAAACAATATATAAAAAAAGTGCCAAAGTAATACCAATAAAACTTATTTTTTTCATAAAGAACCTAACGACTTATTCTTCAATTAAAATTTCTTTTCTTATCTTTTTAAATATTTTTTTTGTTTGTGACTCAATATATCCTAATGTTCTATTTATTCGAATAAAAGTAGCTCTTATAACCTGAAGAAAAAAGATTATATTTCTCTCAAAAAAAACACTTATAATCTGAACAAGGGAGATTTTTTTTCTTTCTTCCGTGACTCTTTTAACTCCTTTACTTATGATAATTATTCCTACACTTACGAAGATAATTCCCAAAACACTTAGGAAAAATAACACAAGAAAAAAAGCGTTCGGATAATAAATTAGGGCATCGTCGTATAAATTAATTAATAATTTCATGATTAAACCTTAACTAAAACAAAATCATTTATATCCTTAATAACTTTATATTTTTTTAAACCAAGCTCTTGAAAATTTACGTACTTCTTATCAAAAAAAATGTAATTTAAGCCGTATTTTTTAATAATATCTTCAACTTTCTTGGTAACAACAGGATATATATCTGCTAATTTAGCCAACAGTACGAGAGAATCTGCGGTCAAGACTTTTCCTTTGGCAAAATATAAAAATGCATCCCCCTCTTGTAAAGGAAAAATTCCCAAACGGAGCTTGTCTCCTACATTCTTATTTAGATAATTAATAATTTCCCACTTCTCTTCAGTTATACTTCTATTTCTATCATGAAGAATTACTTTTCTTTGCAAGAATATTATCCCAAGCAAAAACACTGCAATCGTAATAGAGACGATTTGAATAAAAATAGTACCATAATTATTAAGAAGAAACGGAACATAAGAACCCAAAAAAATAGAAAGGGGGAAAATAACAAATTCTATATACCGATATCCTTCTCCGACAAAACGCAGTTTTTTTATAGAAAGAATAAGTAAGCCAACAACCGACAATGTTATAATCCAAAGAATTAATTTATTTAAAAATAAATCAGGAATCGCGGATTGGATTGTTAGTAAATTAAAATTTTTTACAATTAGTAGTACCAAAAAGACAAAAAGCATTGGGCTTTCACCAAAGATTGAAGCAAAAGGTAGTCGTTGAGAAAGTAAAAAAAGCCTGTCAACAAACTGTCTTTCTTTAGAATCTTTTTGGGTATTTCTAAATTGATGAACAAATCGATTATCGCCATTTTTAATCCAATATTTTAATGCGTCGATATGCTCGTTAAAGATAAGTCGATATCTTTTTCCTCCCAACACTACAGTCAAACCAAACATTAAAAGAAAAAAACCTACATATAGAGGATTTCTTTCAACTAACGAAAATGCAACTGCTGAAAAAACATATACTTGAATGCCAAATTTATGCGTAAAGAAGAGGATAAAAAGCACTATTCCGGCTATTGCTAACCATAATAAATCTCCGTTAACTGAAAATAACAAGAGCGAGAAAAAAGATAATGAAAAAAACAAATAACTTAGTACCCGAGCATTTAAGATGCTTGCTTCCAATACGATAACAGGCGTTAGTGCTGCAATTATCTGTGCTGAAATTGCCACAACTAAATTGCCAGATAGTAAGTACGCCGCAAAAAAAATCAAATAACTATGCAAGGCATCAAAAATAGGCGAAAAGATAAATTGATAACGATCGGTAAATTTTTTTGGAAATATAGCCAGAATAAAAAATAAAAAAGGAGGATAACCATAGGGACCTGGAATTACGTATTTATCGGTAAAACTTACAGGAAGACGCCTATGTTTTCTAATATAGTCTGCTACCATCAAATGATGCCATGGATCTACACCAAAATATCTATTTTTAAAACGTGGCCAAACTTGAAGAAAGAAAGATAAAACAGGAATTAGAATACCTATAAGGTATAAGTTCATATTTGAATTTTATTGCATAAAGATACAAAATGCAATACAATAAGTACTGTTTTGCAAGATAAATCATTAGTTTAATGAAGCAATATATTAAGCAAATTTTTGAAAAAAAATTTAATAAAAATAAGCCAATAATTTTCTTCGACCGAGACGGGGTCCTGACAAGAAAACGTGACTACTTACTTAATAAAAAAGATATTTCTTTTTATAAATCTACGGTTAAAGCAATTCAATTATTAAATTTACATCAATTCCCAATAGTAATAATTACAAATCAATCAGTCGTTGCCCGGGGATGGATAGCTCCATCTTGTCTTATGGAAATAAATGAGGAAATCGTTAAGCTCTTAAGACAAAATGGCGCTTTTATAAATGCAATTTATTCCTGCCCGCATCATCCACAAGCAAATCTTGAACAATACCGAGTAACTTGCAAATGCAGAAAACCTAAAACACTATTAATAGATGACGCATTGAAAAACTTTAAAATTAAAACGAAAAAGGGCTACCTGATCGGGGACAAAACAACAGACATCCAAGCCGGAAAGGATGCCGGCATAAAAACATTCCTTGTCAAAACAGGCTATGGAGGAAAAGACAAAAAATGTGAAGTCGTACCTGATTACATTTGCAAAAACGCTTTACAAGCAGTGAAGATAATTTTGAAAGATCTTAATCTCTAACCGCGTACGCTACTGGAACATCAATAATAACAGATTTCTTTTGCTTCTGATATTTTCTCAAGATTTTCTCTAAATTTTTCTCTGATGTCAGATGAATACCGTCAACTCCGAATGCTTGCGCTAATTTTGTAAAAGATACATTACTAAAATGGACTCCATGAGTTTTGTCGGAATTTTTGTACTGAGCTTGTTCTACTAACCCTAGGCCTCCATTATTGAAAATTATCCAGATAAGAGACTTTTTATGCTCAACGCAAGTTAGCACTTCTTGTGGATCCATAAGAAACCCTCCATCTCCAACAAGTACAACTACATCCTTTTTGGGATCGGCTATTTTTGCACCCAAAGCACCAGAGGTAAATGCCATTGCTGATTGTCCATTGGAAAATAAAATTTTATTTGTCGGAAATGGCTCTAAGAGAAGACCCGAATAATATTTATTAAGACCTACATCGCAAACAATAACAGTTTTCTTATTGAAAACTTTATTTATAGCATCAATAATTCGTCGAGGATGAAGTTTTTTATTTGGAACATCTAACGCGTTATGGATAATGGACTTTATGCGTTGTTTTGTTTGTATAAATTTAGAATTATCTCCATATGAAGGTTCTTTTTCTTGAGAGATTTTTTTAAAAAATAACTTTAGGTCTCCAAAGAAAGATTGAGGATAAAACACTTCATTTATTCTGTTGTCAAACGAATTTATATTAATTACCCCTGTCTTACCCCACAAAGACGGCTTTAATCCTTCGTTATAGTCATATCCTACCGCAAGAATAAAGGCAGCCTCTTTTATCAATTCTTGCAAAACAGCTCCTAAATGACGAGAGATTGTCCCTAAGTTATTTGGATGTGCACCCGGCAGAACATTTTTGCCCCTAAAAGTAGTCAAAACAGGAAGATTGAATTTTTCTATAAATTGCTTAAACTCTATTTGCGAATTTGCTCTTTCTATACTTCCTCCCGCTATAACCAGACAACGTTTTCCGCCATTAAGTTTTTTTACAATATTTTCATATGTAATCGTATTTTCCGAATGAATATCTTTTCCATCAATTAAGTTTATGTTATCCCCTGTCTCCTTAGGGGCTTCTTTTCCATATAAATCTGCAGGAAAACTTATGTGTACAGCTCCTTTTGGCTCAGCTTGAGCTATTTCAAAGGCTGAATTAACAATTTTAGGCAATTCTTCAAGGTTTTTTACGATAAAGGTTTGCTTTGTTATTCCTGTTCTCGGATGGAATGCTTCTGCCAAATCTATATATTGATGAGTTTCCCGATTAAGCTCTAGAACTGAAACCTGATCGGATAATCCAATAAGTGGGACTCTATCCTGAGTCGCATTTGCTAAGGCGGAAGTTAGATTAGTTGCCCCTGGACCAACCGTTGAAAAAACAACTCCTGTTTTTCCTGATACCCTTGAATAGATATCCGCCATAAATCCGCCGGATTTTTCGTTGTGAACGTGTATCCATTTTATGCTTGATTTTTGTAATGCATCGGCAAAATAAGTCTGAATATCCCCAAACAAACCAAATATATTACTAACACCATTTTCTTTAAAAAGCTTACATAAATATTCAGCGCCGTTCATATTTTTTTCGATGTCCACTTTCCTTCCTTTACCATAGCCGGTCCTCCATCTGCTACTCTAATCCAATAAATATCCTTCCGAACACTATTGTATGCTTTTACATCAGGAATAGGTAATCCCAGTCTTAATGCAACATATATGTATGGCATATTAACTCCTGCGGTTGGATAAAAAAGAGAGGTCGTAAAAAATCTTCCCGCATTTACTTCAGTAACACAGAAAGTGTTTTTTTTATTCTGCTTTGCATCAACAACATATACCCCTTGAGGATTCTTTTCTACTGCTTTTATCGTCGCTGTGCACAACTCATTAACGCTTTCATCATGAACAGTTTTTTGGATTGCAGTTGTTGTTCCTGACCCGCTAACAGATACATTCGACTGAAGCCATTCTATACGCTCTTTCTGCTGAGAACAGACAAGCTTACCATCATGCCAAATCATAAGAGTAGAAATTTCTCTTCCTGGCAAAAACTCGCTTATCGAGAAATCTGCTCTTTTTAAGCCTCTTCCCATCCAAAACTCAATCCACGCATTCGCCTGCTCATATGTTTTAACAGGCAAACTTGCTTTTCCCCCAGCTCCCTTGCTGCTTCTTATCCATAGAATGTCTTTATTGTGGGAAAAGATATTTTTTAAAGAATTTTCGCGCTTTAGATCATACGTTTTTGGGACTGGAACATTACGCTTGTCCAATGACTTAAAAGTTTTCCATTTGTCTTGAAAAATATCAATTGCTCTCTTAGAAGGAAGCAGCGTTTTTGCCAAAAGAGTATCTCTATAATCAGAAAGTACTTTTACTTCAGCATCGGGCTGAGCATGAACAAAATCAATTTCTTCTTCTTTTATAATTCTATTTATTTTTTTAATGTATTCATTTTCTTTGCCTCTTTCCCTAGTCACCAAATATTTTTTCCGTATAGGAACCATTTCCAAATAATATTTATTGACATCTACGCCTACTACTTCCAGCGAGTCAGTAAGTTGCAAAGATTTAATAAAGTTTATTCCAGGAGAACCAGCGCATCCCAAAAGAAGTACTTTTTTCTTTGTCATGCAGTTCATTATAAAGCAACTTTCTTTGAATGTCTATTGAAAAATAGTGCATTTGAATGTAAAATAAAGCCCAATGGAAAAAAACATAAAAAACAATAAATCAAACGTCAATATTGCTATTGTTGGATACGGATATTGGGGACCCAACATAGTTCGCAACTTTTATGAAGTTGATGGCGTACGTCTTGTTGCATGTTGTGATGTAAGAAAAGAACGACTTGTCCTTATTAAAGAAAAATATCCAATGGTAAAAACTACTTCAAATCTAAATGATCTTCTTAGTGATCCAACTATTGATGCCATCATAATCGCTACGCCGACAACAACTCATTTTTCTTTGGCTAAAAAAGTACTTGAGTCCGGCAAACATGTTTGGATAGAAAAGCCAATGACGCAAACGCTAGAACAGGCAAAAACACTGCTGGAAATTGCTAAGCAAAATAAAAGAATCATCCATGTTGATCACATATTTATTTACACAGAAGCAGTTGCTATTATTAAAAAAATGCTTGACAGAGGAGAACTCGGAGATTTATATTATTTTGATTCTGTGCGCATAAATCTTGGATTATTTCAGCACGACGTAAATGTTGTCTGGGATCTGGCACCACATGACATCTCCATCATGCTTTATCTTTTAAATGAATATCCCGTAGGAGTTTCTGTATTTGCAAATAGTCATGTTGTTAAAGGCTTGGAAGATACTGCTTATTTAAGTTTTCAATTTGAAAGCGGAAAAAGCGCTCATATTCACGTAAGTTGGCTTTCTCCCGTCAAAATTCGAAGATCAATTATTGCCGGAAGCAAAAAAATGGTCCTTTACGATGACCTTGAAGGTTCGGATAAAGTAAAAGTGTATGATAAAGGGCTTAGTTTTAGTAAAAAAACAAAACATATATCAACGGATTTGGGCTATCAATATCGAACAGGAAATATATTTACCCCTGCAATCACCAACACAGAACCTCTGCGAACCGAATGCAAGGAATTTGTAGAAGCAATAAGCGCTCATGGATCAACACGTACTACGGGAGAAGAGGGCTTACGGGTCGTAAAAATTTTGGAAGCAGCTAGCCTTTCCATGAAAAACAACGGAGCATTAACGCAAATTAGCTCTTAAGATTTTGATTTAAAACTTAAATATCAATATAATGAGATACTAGAAATATGATTCCATTCATTGATCTAAAAAGACAGTATTCTCTTTTAGGCTCGGAGGTTGAAGCTTCAATCAAAAAAGTGATGGAAGAAGGAGATTTTATTTTGGGACATGAAGTGACATTATTTGAAAAAGAGTTTGCTCAATATTGTCAGATAAAATATGCTGTTGGTGTGGCTTGCGGAACAGATGCAATTTTACTTGCATTAAAAGCATTAGGAATTGGACCTTCTGATGAAGTAATTATTCCTGTCAATACGTTCATAGCTACCGTTTTGCCTGTGATCACTCTTGGAGCAACACCAATATTTATAGACATAGACAAGAATACTTACAATATTGACACTGATAAAATAGAGGAAAAAATAACTAAAAAAACAAAGGCTATTATCCCTGTTCACCTTTATGGTCAAGTAGCAAATATGGAAAAAATAATGTCTCTCGCAAGGAAATATAACTTGCATGTCATTGAGGATGCATGTCAGGCGCATGGATCAAAATACAAAGGAAGAAAAGCGGGTAGTTTTGGAGACATTGCTTGCTTTTCCTTTTATCCAGGAAAAAATTTAGGCGCATATGGAGACGCAGGCGCAATTACTACAAACAGCAAAGAATTATCGGATAAAATAAAAATACTGAGAAATGTTGGACAAAAAGAAAAATATCACCATATAGAGCTAGGCTATAATAGCAGACTTGACACCATTCAGGCATCTGTTCTTCGCGTAAAACTTCCGCATCTGGATAAATGGAATAAGAAAAGAAGACAACGCGCAGAGCTCTATAAAAAATTCTTATCAGGATTGGATATTGTTCTACCCTATGAACCAGATGAAAACTTATCTAATTATCATCTCTATGTTATTCGCGTAAAGAAAAGAGCTAGTCTTCTCTCGTACCTCAAAGGACAAGGAATACATTGTGGTATTCATTACCCAATTCCTCTACATTTACAAACATGTATGAAAAGTCTTGGATACAGAAAAGGAGATTTCCCAATCGCAGAACAATATGCGCGAGAAACTATTTCCTTACCCATGTTTCCGGAATTAACAGAAAAGGAAGTAGAACTAATAGCTACCCACATAAGAAAATTTTATGGTAATTAAGAATAAAAAAATATTGGTAACCGGAGGAGCAGGATTTATTGGGAGCCACCTTGTTGATAGACTTGCGGAAAATAATCAGGTTATAGTCGTGGATGATCTTTCATTGGGAACGCGGGAAAATCTAAAAAATGCTATAGCAACAGGTAATGTGCGCATTGCAAAGGAGAATATTTGTAATTTTGCCCGCATGAATAAGATCATGAAAGACATTGATATTGTCTTTCATTTGGCCGCTCAATGTGTGAGAAAATCTTTCCGAGATCCTCAAATCGTACATGATGTAAATGCAGGTGGAGCGCTTAGCCTATACCGGGCGGCATTTGCAAATAAGGTAAAAAGGGTTGTTCATGTCTCGTCCTCTGAAGCATACGGAAGCGCTATAAATGTACCTATGAGCGAAAACCATCCCTTAAACCCTACGACAGTATATGGCGTAAGTAAGCTGGCAGGCGAATTATATGGGATAGCTTATTGGAAGTCTTATAACTTTCCTGTAATTGTAATAAGGCCATTTAATACGTATGGTCCGCGCTCACATTTCGAAGGTCCATATGGAGAAGTAATTCCTCGTTTTGTAATTCGAGTACTAAATAATCGCTCTCCAATTATTTTTGGGGACGGAAACCAAACAAGAGATTTTAGCTATGTAGAAGATGTTGCAAATGGCATGATCGCAGCAGCAGGAGAAGACCGGTTGATAGGTGAGGTTGTGAATATTGCATTTGGTAAAGAAAGAAGCATCAATGAGGTTGCAAGAATAATTCTGAAAGAGCTTGATAGACAAGATCTTAAGATCATATATCAAGAAAGCCGTCCAGCAGATGTTAGAAGACATTATGCGGATACCAAGAAAGCAAGAAAAATACTCAATTTTAAAGCAAAAATTCCTCTTGAGGAAGGAATTGTTAAGTATATAAAATGGTTAAAGGAACAAAAACTGGATATGAAAAAAGCGTTGGATCAGATAATAGAAAGGAATTGGTAATATGAAAATACCTTTAACAATCCCTTATATGGATTCCTCCGAAGAAAAAGCTGTTGTGCAAGCGCTTCGGTCGGGATGGATAGCTCAAGGCCCGCAAGTAGCTCTTCTTGAAAAGACTGTTGAAGAGTACACAAAAACCCTGCATGCCGTAGCAACTTCATCTGCAACAACAGCTCTTTATCTAAGCCTATTGCTCCTTGGGATTAAAAAAGGAGACGAAGTTATTGTTCCATCATTTACATTCATCGCAACAGCTAACATGGTAATGCAAGCAGGAGCAATCCCTGTTTTTGTAGACATAGACTATGGAACATTAAATATTGATCTCGCATTAATTGAAGAAAAGATAACCAAAAAAACACGCGCAATTATTCCGGTTGATTATGGGGGAATTCCATGCGATATAGATGCAATTAACAAAATTGCAAAAAAATATAATATTTCAGTTATTGAAGACGCTGCAGCAGCTTTAGGCAGTACCTATAAAGGTAAAAAAATAGGACAACTATCAGAACTTACCTGCTTCAGTTTTCATGCAAGAAAAATTGTTACTACGGGAGAGGGCGGAATGATTACGACAAACAATAAGATTTATGCTGATGATGCGAAAATTCTGCGTCATCATGGCATGTCCGTTTCGGATGTAATACGCCACAATGCAAAGACAGTAATCCATGAGAACTATCCAAAGGTTGGATATAATTTTCGTATGTCAGACATAGAAGCTGCAGTCGGAGTTGCTCAAATGGAAAAAATAGATACAATTATAAAATTGAGAACCAAACTTGCCAATAGATATTCAAACGCCTTTAAAAACAATCATCTTATTGAAATCCCTGTTATAATTGATAACACAACGACAAACTGGCAATCATATATTATTAAATTAAGAAGAAATAAAAATATTTCCCGGGATGGGCTTATGCAAAAATTACTTGATGATGGAATTGCAACCAGGCGAGGAGCTATGGCAATACATAAGGAAGACGCATATAAAGATATTGTTGGAAAGCTAAAATTACCAATAACCGAAGAGGCCTGTGACCAAACAATTACACTTCCGCTGTATCCTCAAATGACAGACATCGAACAAGAGTACGTAATAGAAGCTGTATTGAAATACACAAAATTTTAAATTATGGGAAAATCAGATCAAGGATTACCTGCTAATAAGTATAATTCTCATACATGGATTGCCGGAACTCCTCAGATAGGAGAAAACGTTTGGATTGGTGCATTCTGCTTAATTGATGCAAGCCATAACACGCTAAAAATTGGGAAAGGAACAAATATAGCAAGCGGAGCTCAGATCTATACGCACTCAACTGTAAAACGATGCATTTCTGAACGCCGGTACGATAAAATTGACAGTAAACCAACCGAGATTGGAGAATTCTGTTTTATCGGAGCAAATGCTGTGATTCTTATGGGCTGCAAAATTGGAGATCATAGCGTAATAGCGGCCGGAGCAGTGGTTACTGAAAATACAATCATTCCTCCCTATTCCATAGTTACCGGCGTACCTGCACGAATAACAGGAAATAGCAAAAAGATGTTAGAAGATATAATAAAGTAAAAACATTGAAATAATCTTAACTATTTAAAAGGGACTGCCTTATTTTCATTCGTTAACTCTTCGTTTCCATCATGAATATTTTTAACTTTTGCAATCTATGTGGCAATCATGTGATTGAGGGTTATGTATGTCCTTAATTGGACCCGTAATGACTGCTATTAACATGATTGAATAATCCACCATATTCCCAAGCTTACTCCCTGTTTTAAATCCAAGGATACCTATACTTTTTGCTCCACATAATTTAGCATATTCTTCTGCTTTAAAAAAAATAGAATTTAGCTCACTCTTTTTTGTTATCCTAGCTTATTTCTTCCAAACAAGAAAGATTCTATAATCCAAAAAGTCTCGCAGTAAAGAAGAAAAATATTCACAAACGGCAATATAAATATTCTAGAGTCTTTAAGAGTAGATTGTGTTATAAACATTTTCTTTGTATAAAGAAATGAATAAAGAATAACTATTGTTATACCCGCTATATTTACCATTGGCAAAAAGGGCAGAATTGCTAAAAACGGCTTTAACAAAAGGATAATGCCTTGTCCCAAAAAGGATCGTGGCCTTTTTCTAAGTAGCCTCCCATAAATCATGGCGTATTGTCTTTTTTTTCTAAGAAAATCTTTAAATGTAAATCCGCCTCCTAAATAATGCAGATGGGTAACCCTTGCTTGGCTCAAGGTCACTTTGCCAATCTTTCTTAACCGTTCGTGTAAGTCGGCATCTTCTCCTCCCACACCAAAATTCTCCACATCAAACCCTCCCGCCTTTTGATATGCATCCTTTCTAATACAATCGAACTTTGTTGCCAAGCCCGCAGTCCCTTTTCCCACCTCCCGAACAAAAAAACATTTCTCCCAGAAATCATATTTTTTCCATATTCTTTCCAGCACAAAAATTGTTGGAAAAGATGCCACTACGCTTGCTTTAGTTCTTATTGGATCTGTCAACTTTTCTATTTCCCTATTCGTCGGCAAAGAGCAATCTGAATGCATTAGTATAACAAGTGAAGATTTTGCTTTTCCTACTCCCAGATTAAATGTGGAACCGGGACCCCCACGCTTTTTACTTGTGATAATACGTATAGGAAGTTTTGATTTTTTAGAAAAATTAGAAACAATATCGTAAGAATTATCCTGCGAAGCGTCATTAACGACAATGACTTCCTTGATTGGATAAGTTTGTTTTTCCAAACTGGCTAACGCCTTTTCTACCGTGGTCGAAGCATTTCTCATCGGCATAACGATACTGACCTCTTCTTTGTTGTTTCCAATTTTTAATCTAGTCATTTTTTTCTAAGAAATTAAAAGATTTTTTATAATATGTGTCGAAGAAAAAATAATTGTTAAATTCTTTTAACCCTTTTAAATAGTGAGGATAGTTATTTTTTATTTTTAAGAGAGCTTCTCCCAACTCCTGATTATTTTTGCCAATTACTTCACCGCATTTGAATTTTCTTATATATGGAGCAATGGAGGAAACATCAGACATTATTATTGGTAAACCAAGCGCAGCGTATGCTTTTACTTTCCCCGGGTCCGTATAGTATGTAGCACTCGTCTCATCAATATCGTAAAGAGCAATTCCTACCTGACACTTTTTTGAAAGTTCTTCCAGATGCGTATCTGAAAAAAACTCGTTGGGAAAATAAACCTGATCTTCTATTTTATTTTTTTTAATTACTTTTTTATATTTATCGAAAATGTTTTCTTCCCCAACGCCAATCACCTTAACAGCATAATCTTTATGTGTCTTTAAAAATTCAAAAACAAATTCAAGTCCTTGAGACTCTCTAATTACTCCAACGAATAAAATTGTAAATTTATTTGCATTAAATTCTCTCCTTATCTCTTTTGGCAAGATTCCCCACATAATAGTTTTATGATAGTTAGTACTTATAACTTGCCCATTAATTTTTTTATTTATAAGATCACTTAAGTAACATACATATTTAATTTTACTATTATAATATCTTTTAAGCCTTTCAAACATACGAAGAGATACATTTACCGGAGGAAAATAATCGGCAATCCAATAAACAAATTCTATGTTTCTTACCATTTTTTGTATCGTCGTTCCAAAAAAAGAAATTGGATGAAAAGTTATAACAATTATTTTTTCTTTTCTTGAGAAATACTTAATAAGAAATATAATCTGGTAAATGTACCACAATGAGTAATATAAAAATATATTTTTAGATAATTTAATATTTTTTTCCTCTACTAACTTTCCTTTTCTATAAAGCCTTATAAGGCTAGCATCGTGTTGCTGCCTTGGCATGAGAACAAAAGCAACAAGTTTTTCTGTATGTTTAACAAAATACTCTTCAAAGTTTCCTGTAAATTGCAGGCTAGAATATAAAAAAATATTCTTGTAGTAAATATCTTTCATGAGAAATAAGTCATTAAATTTTAAAAAGTATTATATCTGCAACAAATTAGCTCAGCGCTTTAGTAAAAATAATCTCCCAGTCAAATTCTTTAGCAAATGCAAAAGCATTATCCCTATATTCTTTTAGTTTTCTCTCGTTTCCTAAAAGAGCAATAACTTTTCTAGCTATTTCATCTTTTTGATATTCAACAACAATGCCGCATTTTCTTTTTTCGATTTCTCTTGCATTATAAGGAACATCCGTCAAAATCACAGGAAGACCGGATGCAAGATACTCTTTAATTTTTATCGGATCGGCATAATATGTAAAATTACGCAACCTCTCTTTTTCCGGTACGTATACTGCTATTGCCGCCGCGCTTTCTCCCAATGTTGAGTCTATTTTCCTTCTCTCTTTTATCCACCCCTTAAATTCTACGTATTTCTGAATTTTTAATTTCTTAGCTAATTTTTTAAGAGGTTTTTCATATTCACCGCCTCCAAGAATAACAAATCTAAAATCAGGAATTTCTTTAATAATTAGCGGTGTTGCTTCCAAAACCATCTGTAATCCTTGTTTTTCTAAAAGATGCCCTAGGAAAAGCAGTTGGTGCTTTTTCACTTTGTTAAACGGAAATTTTTTTATTTTTTTGTTCCATACTCCCGATTGTACTACTTTTTGCGGATACTTCAGGCTTGAGATTTGAAGGAATTTTTCTCTACCTTGGGCAATTTTAGGAGACACGTTCCATATCTCATCAGCATTTTTAACACATAATTCCTCTATTTTATGATAGATAAAATCTAGTAAACGACTATTAAACCTTATGGGATTAAAATCCATAGCGTAGAATATAACTCTATTAACTATACCTATTTTTCTAAGAGCAAGACCCGATAAGGAATTAAGAACGTCAACTCCAATAAATATATCGTATCTTTCTCTTTGCTTAATAATCCAATATCCAGTCAATAAAAAATCTGATATGTAGCTCAATACACCATAAAGATTTTGATTTATATATTTTTCTAAAATTTGCCTACCTCTTTTATATATTGAAATAGACGATTTTCTTTGTTCGACTAGGGGATGACCGATAAAAACTAATTTATCTATTTTTTTATTTAATAAATAATCTCTTAACGCATGAGGTACTCCATAAAACATTTCATGGGTAACTATTACAATTTTTTGATTTATATTTATAGACATTATCAATCTAAATTTATTTCTTTACCATCTTGCTTTATTGATTCTTCTGCGGCTTCCAGAACTTTTATAGTTACTATTGCTTCATCTAAATCTGTTTTTGGTCTTCTTTTTGTCTTTATGCAATCTATAAATTCCAATAATTCATTTTCTAGAGGAGTTATTTTTGAAACCTGGGGATAGTATTTCCTGTTTTCTGCAAAAATTTTAACTAGCAATTTTTTATTTGATACATCGTCAAAGATTATTTCTCCTTTTTCGCCAATGATAAACAGATTTCTTTTTTTAACAGAAGATACGCGACTTACTTTTGAAGAAATAGATAAATCGCCGGAAAATTTAAGTTTTAGAGTATAACTATCACCGGAATTTGGTCCTGTTTCTGAAGCAGAAGCTGAAAGCGGATTACCCAAGAGAGAAACGATCATTGAGATATCATGAGGAGCATAGTCCCAAAGAGCCGAAACATCATCCCTAAAGGGGCCGTTGTTCATTCCTTCAGAATGAATAGATTTTATCTTTCCAATTTTTTTAATTTGCTTTTGTAGTTCTATAAAATACGGATTATATCGAAAGATATGTCCTACCATTACAGTTGACCTGCCTTGAGATTTTTTAAGTTTCAATGCGTCAGACAATGAGGTTGTCATAGGTTTCTCTATAAGAAGATTAAATCCTTTTTCTAAGAATTCTTTTGCTATTTGGAAATGAGTGGATGCTGGAGTTGCTATGATAACTCCGTCAATATTATCTGAGGCGAATAAATCTCTATAGTTTGTGGTTTTTATAAACTTATCGGGTAATTCACAAGAGGATAGATTACTGATAGTATTGATGTACTTTTTTCCCCAACGCCCCTTCCCTATTAATGCCAATGTCGTCATAATCCATACTCTTCCCTATACCAACGGATGACTCTTCCTAATCCATCTTCCAAATCTACAAGAGGTTTGTAATGCAATTTACTTTTTATTTTTGTTAAGTCCGGACGGCGCCTTTTTGGCTCATCTTGAGGATATCGTTTTGGATATGAAACTGTTTTAATATCAACTTTTCCGTTGAATAATTTTTTGATGATTGTTGCAAGACCCAGCATACTTATTTCATTCTTATCGTTTCCTACATTATAAACTTGCCCATTGTCTTTGGACAGAAGTACCTTCAAAAAACCGACTATCGCGTCAGAAATATAACAAAATGTCCTGGTTTGACTACCTACGTCATGAACGGGAAGTGGTTTTTTTTCTAGGGCTTTACTTATAAAATTAGGAACTACTCTATAATCATTTGGAAGCATACCTGGACCATAAACGTTAAAAGGACGGACTATTTTTACCGGAGTCCTGTATAAAGAATGATAAACCATGCATATTGTTTCTCCAAGACGCTTGGATTCATCATAGCACGAGCGAGGTCCAATTGAAGATACGCTTCCTCTATATGTTTCTGGGGTTGGAATGAATTTGGGATCCGGATCCCCATAGATTTCGCTTGAAGAAAAGTATAAGAAGCTTTTTGCCTTTTTTTGACGAGCAATCTCAAGCAGATTCTTAACTCCATATATCGCGCTTTCTATTGTTTCCATGGGATATTTCTGATAATAAACAGGTGAAGCAAGGCCTGCTGCGTGGATAATATAATCAACCTCCCCTTTTATATGAAGCGGTTTTGTAACGTCCCCTTCTATAAATTTAAAGTTTTTGTCCTGCATTTCCTTAACTATTCGTCGCTTTGTACCCGTAATAAAATTATCTATTGAAATAACCTTGCATCTTTTTTTCAGTACGTCTTTATTAAGCTTATGAATTGTAGCGATTATGTAACTTCCCAAAAATCCCGCTCCTCCTGAAATGAGAAGTGTTTTCCCCTCCAACAGTCTAGATTCTTTTTTTATGCGCTTGACAATTGATTCTATGTCTTGCTTAATTATCGTTTGTGTCATAGTTATATTATTTTGGGTTTAGGAACGGGAATAATAAAATGTCCCCCTCCTTTTGAAAATTGTCTATTGTTTTTCATTATGCTTTCTGCAAAGTTCCAAGCAAGAATCAAAATATAATCAACCTTATCTTTTTTTAAGACTTCAGGAGATACGACGGGTATTCTTTTTCCGGGACTATATAGTCCCTGCTTCCATGAACTATTATCAATAATATAATCAAGGGTTTCTGTTCCTATACTGAAAAAATTAAGAAGAGTGTTGCCTTTGGCGGGAGCTCCAAATCCTACAATTTTCTTACCCTTAATTTTTAAAGATTGCAGTAGGGTAAGGAGTTTAATTTTGTTTTCTTCTATTTTTGTAGCATATTCTTTATAGGTATTAATATCTGTCAACCCTGCATTTTTCTCTTTTTTTAAAAATTTCTCTACGTTTTGTTGAATTTTATATTTGGATTTATTGTTTGCTACAAAAACCCTAATGCTTCCACCATGGACAGCTGCTTTTTTTACGTCAAATACTTTCATGTCGAATCTTTGAAATAATCTCTTAAGCGTTGCAATACTCCAATAGGAAAGATGCTCATGATATACAAGATCAAAATATCTCTTTTGAATAAAATCAATAAGATAAGGTGCCTCCATTATAAAAACCCCGTCCTTATCTAAAAGTATCTGTAAGCCCCTAATAACCTCATCCAAATTATCTATATGGGCAAATACATTTGTTGCCGTTACCACTTTTGCTTTACCTTTTTGTTTAACAATTTTTTTAGCTAAAGAAACACTAAAATATTCCGATATTGTTTCTACGCCTTCTTTTCTGGCAACGTTTGCTATTCTTTTTGCCGGTTCTATACCCAAAACTCTTGCGCCAAGCTTTTTAAAAGGTATGAGAAGTATCCCGTCATTGCTTCCTATATCAATAACTAACGGGTCCTTGAGGTTAAACTTTTTGAATACGTCTTGGGCAAAGTTTTTAAAATGATCTATGAAAACTTGAGACGTAGAAGAAACGTATACATAATTACTAAATAAAAGATCTGGAGAAACTACGTGACCCAGCTCTATAAAACTGCAATTATTGCAAAAATAAACATCGAGAGGATAAAATTCTTCCTCTAAATCAATTTGATTTTTTGTTAAAAATGCGTTTGCAAGGGGAGTCGGACCAAGACCAAAAACTTTTACTAAGGACATACCCTTGCACACCCTACAACTTGAGATTTTTTTAACTTTCGGCTTGTTATTCATCTTATTAAAGGGACTCTAACCGTATCTTTTGCATAAGCTTTTTGATCTCTAGGCTCTGTGGTAAATACTAAAAAAGTTGATTCCTGCGTAAATTTCATTGCATGGGCAATCATTGGAGGACTACATACTATTTCTCCTTCTTTCACTATCAATTTATTAATTTTACCGTTTTTCAACTTAGGATTTTTATAAAAATATTCCATTTCCCCTTTTAACATATAAGAATAGTGCGTATCTTTTTTATGATAATGATTTGCTCTAATTGACCCTTTTTTGCAAGAAATAATAAGAATGCTTGTGATATTGATTTCTGAATCCAAAAGACGGCTCATTGATCCTCTTTCGTCTGTATGAAAAGGTTTTATCTTTTTAATGTATTTCATTTTTAAGATGGGCTAAACAATAGCAAAATTTTTTTCATATGTCAATGAGATTGATTATTCTGTCTAAGCTTAGCAAATTAAGCTAAAAACTTACTTTTATACCACTTTATAACATTTTCTAAGCCGTTATCTAAAGTGGTTTTTGGGATAAATCCTAAATTTTTTGTTGCTTTTGTATTATCACTATTTCGTCTCGGACTTCCATCCGGTTTAGATGTATCAAAAACTATACTCACCTTTTTTCCACTTATTTTTATAATCTTTTGGATCAGCTCTTTTATAGAAATTTCTTCATCTGTTCCTAAATTTATAGGATCAGGAACCGGGTATTTTTCAATTGCGAGAATCATACCTTCCGCCAAATCTTCAACGTACAAAAACGCTCTTGTTTGGCGTCCTGTTCCCCAAACTTTTACCGGATTTTCCCCATCAAAAACGCGCTTAATTAGTGCGGGTATAACATGGGAAACATCCGGATCAAAATGGTCCCGAGCCCCATAACAATTATATGGCCTGACAATTCCTACTTTCATTCCAAATTCCTGAAAGTAATATTCTCCTAATTTTTCAGACATTCTCTTTGCCCATCCGTATCCTCCATTGGTAGGTTCTGGCTCATCTAAAAAACCTTCCACCTCGGGAGTCGGCACGGAACAACTTCTTGGATAAATACATGCGGAAGAAACAACTAAAAATCTATCAACTCCGGCCTTATGCGCTGCTTCAATCATAACAGTACCTATAAGCAAATTGTCTTGCATCATAGTTGCCTGGTGAGTTCTATTGTATTCAATTCCCCCAACTCTCGCGGCCAGATTCATAACAACATCTTTATTTTTGCAAGACACAAAAGCATCTTGTGGAGACCTGCAATCGCCTTTAACTATTTTTATTGAATTCTTTACTTTCGATAAATTGCTCTTACTACCGTTTTGGAAATTGTCCAATACGCAGACCTCTGCCCCTGCCTCCACCAATTTCTCCACTACATGGCTCCCGATAAATCCGGCTCCTCCCGTAACTAAAACTTTTTTTCTAGTCCAAAAATTTTTGCTCATTTTATGATGTAAAAATCTCAATAATTGTGTTCACTTCTTTTTTCGTTAATTCCGGATTATTTCCAAAATACAGTCCTTGCTCATGAACTAGTTTTGCATTTGGACTAGCCAAAGAATATTTTTTCATATATTTATTAAAAAATGGCTGCATCGCTATATCCCCACCCACTATTGGACGTATTTCTATTTTTCCAAAACATTTTTCAACTAACTCATCTCTAATTTTTTTTGTCCTACAGATAAGGGGTATAGCAAAACTTGATAAAAAATCTATATGGTTAAACTTCATCGGAAAATATTTTTCACTCATTTTATAAATAGGCAATGCAATTTCTATAAAATTATTATTTCTTTTCTTAATAATTTCATCTGCAAATTTAAGCTGATAATTACCGATAAAGCCATTAATTTCCGTAGGACGTAGGTTGTAGCCTAGGTCATAAAATGTGTAACGTGAATAAAAAGTCGAGTTAACTTTAAATTTATTTCTTATTTTATTTTGCGCAGTAAAGTCTAAATTTCTATCCCATCCGTGCGCCCTTACTAATTTCAACATTGTCGCAAGCTCTACATCATTGGTACAAACAGCACCCCCCTCGACTGTCGACATATGGTGTCCCACATAAAAAGAGAACGTAGAAGCGATCCCAAAATTGCCCAATTTCTTTCCTTTGTAAACTGTTCCAAACGCCTCGCAATTATCTTCTATTAGGATAATTTTATTTTTATCGCATATTTCTTTTATTTTTCCTATGTCATCACAAAAACCAAGAAGATTAGTTAAGAAAACCATTTTCAATTTATTTTTTTTCATTACATCCAATAACTTCCTGCTTGATACATTCAAAGTGGAAAGCTCAATATCTATAGGAACTGCTTGAAGTCCCAATTGAATAAGAGGCATAACGTTAGTCGACCAAGTAAGAGCCGAAAACCCAACCAGGTCTCCCTTCTTGAGCCTGCCAAGGTTTAAAAGCGCTTGAATTAATGCCAAATTGGCAGAACTTCCGCTATTTACAAAAACGCAATTTTTACTATTTTGATATAGGGAAAAATTTTTTTCGAATTCTTCACATTCTTTCCCAAAGCTCAAATATTCTGCATTTTTTATAAATTTACAAATCTCTTCTTTGGTTTCACGCTCATTATAAAACGTTGACTTTATTAGCTTTATCATAACTTCAAAAAATCATCTCTTATTGTATAGAAATCTTGAGTACCAAGCAACTGTCCTTTTCAAACCTAAATCCAGGTCAACTTTTGGTTCCCATCCAAGCAATTGTTTAGCTTTTTTCCAGGAAACATATTGAGATTTTATTTCATTCATCCTAAGATCATCTATTTTCTCTATCTCAAGTTGCTTTTTCGATATATCAATAATTTTTTTTATTACTTCCGAAACAGTAATGATGTTTGAACTGCCAAAGTTAAAAACTCTATTATTCTCTACTTTTTTCATATTTACTTTTGCAAGCAACAGATATGCTTGAATCGCATCATCAATAAATAAATAATCTCTTTTGGCGGTCCCATCCCACATTTTTGGTTGTTGGTTGGATAGGACGCTTCTTATTGTTTTAGGGATAAGCCTGTCAAAATTCAAATCATTAGGACCATAAATATTAACAAATCTTGGTATCAGCACAGGAAGATTGAAAGTGTCAGCATAGGACTGAGCAATAAGGTCTGTGCACGCCTTTGATGTTTCATAAGGTCTGGTAGGACGCGGCATATAACTCTCAAGATAAGGCACTTTGTTTTTGCCATAGACATGAGACGTAGAAGCTACTATTATCCTATCTAAATTATTATTTCTTGCGCTCTCCAAAATATTAAGTGTGCCTTCGGTATTAATCTTAAATGTTTGATATGGATTTTCCTGTCCGGATTCTACCAATGCCTCTGAAGCCAAATGAAAGCATATCTTTATTTTTGAATCTTTTATAAATTTATTGATTTTTGGATAATCAAGTATGTCTGCATTTAAATTTCTAGCATCATTGTTAACCGATCTTGAAATTCCATATATGATTGCTCCCAATGAACTTAAACGGTCGCTTAAGGCTCGTCCGACAAAACCGGTAATACCGGTTATCAATATTTTTCTTTCTTTAAAATAATTTATTTCCATAAAAGCTATTTCCTGAAAATTAAACCTAAGAATCCCGCTATCACTTCAGATCCCCGCAGTAACATTATCCCAAAAGTAATAGCCGGATTTCTGGCAAATATTTTCCAATGCTTCAGATACGCCTTTTTAAAAGGAAAAAATTGGCTTACGGCAATATTAGGATATCTCTTCAGATATTTTCTAAATGACATACTATAATAGTACTTCTTTTTTACTCTGGCAAAAAAATCTGTTCTGCCTTCATCGTGATTTATATGAGATCTTATTTTACCTATCTTGCCTTTTTGTAGCATCCTATAATGGAAATCTGAATCTTCCACCCCCACAATGCTTGGATCGTAAAGCCCAATAGATAGCGCCTTATTTTTTCTAAAGAATCTGCAGCACTCATTCATACCTTGTTCAAGATATGTATTAACGTACCTTTCCAATGCTACGCATTTTGTCCAATAACCCTCTCCGATAGATATCTCTGGAATTAATAACGCAATGTAATTTTGCGTAGTCAAAGTTTCATAACACTCCCTAACAACATCCGGAGTTAGATACATATCCTGGTCAATAACCAAAACATATTCACCCTGCGCTTCCTGAATTCCCCTATTTCTTTGAATACTCCGCTCAGGTCCGTCTTGATAATATTTTGCGTATCTTTCTATTATCGCTTTGCATTTCTTTTGTTCTTGGGAATCATAATTTAAACCATCAACTACTATAATTTCCAAATTAGGATATGTCTCTCCTTTAATAGACGACAGGCATTTTTCTATTGTTCTTCCGGAATTAAAAGTGGCTATAACAACAGAAATTAAAGGAAATTTCTTGTTTGTTCTAATTTTTCTTTGCATAAATATTTTTTATTAACCTCCAACTCATTTCTCCTGCTTTACTCCACGAGAAATTTTTAGACCACTCTATTGCATTTCTTGAAAGGTCCTCGTATAGATCTTTGTCCTCAATAAGTAAGCTTAGGGAATCAACTAAGCCTTGGGGAGTATTTTCCTTTGTTAATATCCCTGTTTTCATGTGCAATATTGAATCCTTAAGTCCTGTTACATTATATCCAACTGCAGGAATTCCAACTGAATTTGCCTCAATAACATTTAATCCCCATCCCTCTCTTACCGATGGATGAATCAAAATTAAAGATTTCGATAGGAGCTCAAATTTTTCCTTTTCGGACACAAACCCAAAGAACTCCACTCTACGTACTATATTTAAGCGGCGAGTAAGGTTTTTAATTTCCCTTTCGTATGAGGCATCCTTAGATTTCCCAACAACCCAAAACACTAAGTTTTTATTTTTTTTGAAAATAATAGCAAACGCATTAAGAGCATCTTCTATTCCTTTGTCTTGAGAAAGTTGAGAAAGATATATAATCGTAGGGATTTTGTTCTTTTCTTGCTTTTTATCTAACTTAATAACGGAAACTCCATGGTGAATAATATGAATATTATTTTCACCTATGCCGTACTCTTTTAACTCTTTAGCAACTGAGGAAGAAGAGGTAATAAATGGGAGGTCATGATAAAAAATGAAGAAAAGACCTTCAATTAAAAAACCTAAAACACTAATGGGAAAGGGTATGTTTTTAAACCAGTTATTTTTAGCCGGCTCATTAATTAACGCGATAATCTTTTTTTTGCAAGCATAAAAAGGCGTAAAAAAGGGCACAAAATGAAAGTTATCGATTATTATGTCAACATTTTTAGCCGATCCTATATAGCGAAAAAACGCATGAACATGAACAGTATGGTAGGAACCTTTTCTAATGATCTCTATTCCATCTATTTTCTCTTTTGCTTTTGCCCCTTTAAAGGACGACGTAAACCACAAAACTTCCGCGCCCTTACTTTTCCAGTATTTTGCGTGTTCAAAAAGAGAAATCTCTGCGCCACCCGCCAAAGGATTTTTAATATCTCGCCAATTTAAAATAAGAATATTCATTTTATTAATCTTTGCTCAAATTATGTTTGTGTCTATTTATAGTAATGTAGGATTTTTAATCTATAAAATACCGCTGCCGTATCCCAAAGCATAAAAAATATGATTCTCCAAAAACTCCTTGAAGTAATACTGCTACTATTATTAAATTTAAGTTTTACGGGCGCTTCATAAATCTTTTTATAACCTAGGGAGTAGGCAACCGCCAAAGTCTCAACATCAAAAGCAAATTGTTTCACTAGTAATCTTGGAAATACATCCTTTACAACTTTTCTCGTAAAGAGTTTAAGGCCTACCTGTGTATCTCTAACATTAAAACCAAACAGTAAATGGGTAAACGTCCTATATCCCCAAGACATTATTCTTCTTTTCATTGGATAACTGACTATGGAATCAGGATGGAGTTTACTGCAAACAACAATATCTGCACTATGCAATTTCATATAATCAAGTAGCATTGGTATTCCGTATGGATCAATATCTAGCCCAGCATCTATAAACCCTATAACATCTCCTTTTGCTTTTAACATTCCATATTTAACCGCGTGTCCTTTTCCCTGATTATTCGCATATCCATAAACTTTTAATCTTCTGCTTTTGATTTTACTAAGTTTTTTATTTGTTCTATCTAAAAACCCATCAATTACAACAATAATCTCATATTTAATATTGATTGTTTCTAAAACACTATTTAATTTTTTAATGTCATCAACGATTGTTTTTTCTTGTTTATAGGCAGGAATAATAATAGATAATAAATTAACTTTTTCCATTTGAAGTAGTAATAGTTAGGGCAAATTCTTTGCGAATCTGATTCCAAGAAAACAAAGAGGCATCATCAGTTTTAATATGCACTTTTTCATATTCAATACGCCCCTCTTCTTCAGGATTATAAATACTGGTTGGAAAGTTCAGAAGAACTGCCGGTTGACTTGAAACAACCATAAAACCATGAAGAGTCAATTTAGGAATTAATAGGATGTAAGGATTTTCATCGGCTTGCATATAAAAAAGATTTAAAAGTCCATGTGTAGGAGAATTCTCTATATTATCGGCAACAGCCGCCACAATTGATCCCTGCGCTAGCACAAACCTATCTTCCTGCGTTGGGTGGTAATGCCAAACATATTCATCTCTTGCAACACCACTTTTTGTAACAGAAAAGTATTGCATCGCAAACTCTCTACCTTTGCCATAAATGCCTTTCCAATCAGTTCTTAGAGTTTCTACGAGTACACCCGATTCGTCCTTATTAACCTTAAGGGGATAAAGTAGGATATCTTTAATAAGGGCTTGCCGATCTTTATTAGAAAGGGTAATTAAATTCATGCTTATAACTAATTTTACCAAATATCAAAAGCTATTACTAGAGATTCTTACCCTACGGGGCTATTAACAAAAATGGCTGTTTTTTTGACCTTTTTGAACTCCCTGTATAGCTTTATATAGTAAATTGTAAGAACAATAAGAAGAGAGGTTGATACGCCAAGAGAAATAAGAACTACCTGCAATAAAGAGGAATGGAAAAAATTTATCGCGATTCCCTGAGTCAGCGCGCTAAATATAACCGGTAAATAAACTTTAGTTTTTTTAATTGAGAGAAAGTAATAAACAAAAAGAGAAACCAATGAATATATCGTAATAAATATACCAAATATCCCAAGAATGTTAGATCCGGAAAAGAGCACATCTCTTTTGACGAAAAGTCGTATCGCGAATTCCGGTTGCATAAAGTAAAATATTGAAATAAGTATGGAGGGTATAGCTACCATACCAATCGCCATTTTAAAAATATTATTGAAATCTTCATTTTTTGTATGCTTTTGAATGATAAGGGGAAACATTACTGTACCTATTGGAGCAGTAAAATAAAAAATTGCTTTCCCAACTAAAGATAGTATTGCGTACATTCCCGCTTCCGTTGGATTATAAAAATGCTTAATAAGTAAAATATCTGTTGAAATTAAAGAGGTCAAGCCAAAAGTAGCAATAGCGGCAGGAGCACCATAAGGAACAATATCTTTAAAATGAATCTTATTAACGGCCCTTTCTCCCTTTTTTAGAATGAACCTGAGAGGAACAAAACCAATAAGAAAAGGGATTATAATAGCTACAAAGTAGGAGAGCATCGCGCCTTTAACCTGCAAACCTAAGGAAACCAACCCTACCCCAATTCCAACTTTAATTAATGCGGAAATAAAGCTCAAAAAGGAAATAAACTTAAATTCCAGTTTTGATTGGAGAAGCGCACTGCTAATCGTTCCTATATATAGAATAGCTATGATAAAACCCGCAATGACTATTAAAGATGCATCCGAAATATTAAAAAAGTTGCCTATTTGCTTGGACAAAATAACGAAGCCAAAAAGAATAGCTAAGCTTATAAATATTACGGGTTTAATAATTTTAAAAAAGAATGCTTTAACTACGATATCATCTAGTTTTGCAAAATGGGGTGCTGAAAAATTAACAACAGCAGGAATTACCGATCCTATTGGAATTGAAGCAAGAGAAATCAGGGACACTAAACTTATAAGGGTACCGTAATCCTGCGGAATTAAATTTCTGCTCATATAGATGTTGAAAAATAAATTAAAAATATTTGCTAGTATTGAACCTATAAAAATATACATGCTGCCGCTTACCAAATCGTGCTTCAAGAAATTTTTTACCATCACAAAAGCTTTATTTTTCATATGTTTTTATTGTTTCCGTTGCGGTTTTTTTCCAGGAAAACTTTTTTGCCTGCGTTAGTCCTCTTAAGGAATATTCTTTCCGGATTTTTTCACTTTGATACATTGTTATAATGCCTAATGCAATATCGTTTATATCATAAGCATTTACGTATAGCCCCGCATCTCCTGCAACCTCAGGTATTGATCCTTCTTTTGAAGTTACAACCGGACAGCCACATTTCATTGCCTCCAGTATTGGTAAACCAAACCCTTCATATAAAGAGGGCATAACAAAAACGTAGGCCATATTGTATATCAGAACTAATTCTTCTTTTGAAATAAAACCTAAACGAATAATATTCTTGTCATCATTAGTTAGCTTACGAACTTGGACTAAATCTTTATTCCAAGGATTATTCAAGTCAACGTCTTTATTGATAAGCGCTCCTCCAACCATAACCAATGGAATATTATTTTTCTGGGTTGCTGCCACAAGTCTTGGCAAATTTTTATTCCATGTTACGTCGCCAACATAAAGAACAAATTTTTGGGGAAGTTTATATTTTACTCTCATGCGGCGGCGGAGAAGCATGTTTGTCTCCGGCTTAAATACATCTTCTGCCGCAAGATACACAACGTCAATCTTATCTTTGGAAATACCGGTAAATTTGATAATATCTCTTTTCGAAGATTGAGAATCCGTAATGATGGCATCTGCCTTTCCGGCTCTTAATTTCTGAATTTGCCATTTTATGTTACCCTTAAGCCCTTTAGGAAAAAATGAAGGAAAAACAAGAGGAGTTAAGTCATGGATGGTTATGATAGTTTTATGTTTATAAGAAAAGGGTAAAGTTAAAAAAAATGGTTCAAAATAGGGATAATGGACGAGATCAATATTATTGGGTAATTTTTCTTTATTAGAAAAAAATGTGTAGTTATTATCCGGAAAATATTTCAATAATGAATTTTTTAGATTCTCTACGTAAAATCCTGTACCCCTAACTCTATGCTGTAAAAAATTTCCGCTTTTAAGAGGCGATACGTCAATTGCAATATTCATCTTCTTATTTTAACAAACAATATCTTTATAAACAAAATCAATATCGAGGATATTGTAAATAACGATATCAAATTACTAATTGTTCTTATAGCTGTATCTCCAAACTTTAATTTAATAAGATGGTGTCCGGCTGGAACCAAAAAAGATATCAACCCATTTGAATTATTAATCTCTCTTTTTTTATTATCTATGTTTATGGTCCAGCCGGGAAAATAAGATGTATTAACCGCAACTTCGGAATTAATCTTGGCCGAAACATTAAAAATATACGATGTACTTCTAATACTCGTTTTTTCAATACTGCCTTTTCCTTTCAAAAATACTATTTTTTCTTTTGCTTTTTTAGGAATTCCTCCCAAGAAAACCGTATTAAAAACATCACCCGGGCTATTTGTCCCATCTATAAAATTAGATCTGGTAATATAATAGTTATCATTTCTGTAATGATAAAATGCTGGTTTTGCATAACCTAATCCCAGAAAAAACGCTATTGCAATAATAAACAATGTAAAAATTTTAGATCTCAAATGACTAACAACAAATCCTGCTAAGAAAGAGACAAAAAGTATCTCAAGACTTAAAAATCTCCACGGGAATTGAAAATAATTCATAAATGGAACGCTTCTCCATAAAGGCAAAGAGATCTTTAGCATTAAGAAAAAAACAATAAAGAATAAGCTCAGGAAAAATATTACTAGTCCATTATTTTGATTTTTCTTGCCTTTGATAAATAAGAAAAGAGTACTTAGCGCAATTACAAATAAATTTGCAATTCCTATCTGGGCAGAGAGCTGCCCCTGTAAGGAGGCTCCAGAAAAACCGGATCCCCAAGAAGGAATTATTAGTTCATAAAGATCGGGGAAAAGAGCCGTAGCGTCAAATATCGCAAGTCCAATTGCATATTTTTTTTCAATTAGAGCTGGCAGCCAAAATGCGGCAGAAAAACAAAGCCCCAAAAACAAGATTAATAGGCTACTTTTTATTAAAGATTTATCGCTTTTATTTTTGAAAATTAAAAAAATTATATAAGAAACTGAAAATATAAAAAACATCAAAGCTAAAATATTATGTGAATATATGATTAATCCAAAAAATACGGAAGATAATAGAAGAAATATTTTTTCTTTATTTTTTTCGAATTTCGTAAACGACCAGAGAAAACCAGGAAATAAAGCTAGCGCCCAAACTTCACCCACCGATCCCCTAATATAAATATCTACAAAATGATAAGGGGAAAATGTATAAAATATAGAAGATACTATTCCGCCTAATTCGCCCCAATATTCTTTGCTCCAGAGATAAAACAATACTCCGCCTAAGATTGTAGCTAAAAACATTTCCAGCTTAAATGCGTCTATAAAACTGGTGCCAAATAAATGCAGAAGGTAGGCAACATAATTTGGCAAAGGATAAACATAATTAAAAAGAGGAACACCAAATCCATTATTTAAATCAGGAGCCCATCTGGGATATAAGTCTCCTTCCCTCAGGACTTTATCAAATTCATAAAAGCGAATGACATGGTATTCGCCATCGTGCGTAGGAGGTAGTCCCGGATGAAGAAGGGAAAATCCGGCTATAAAACCAAACAAGCAAACCACTACTAGAGGCATTATCTTTTTAACCATAATTTTCCTTTAAAAAATAGATAAACAAAAAGAATTAAGAGCGGCAAAAAAGTCAAAGAAATTTTTATTACTGGGGTTGTCCCAAAATAGTTTCCCGTAGCCATAAAAGGCACATATCTTAAAAGTAATCCTAAACAAAAAGCAACAATTGCGTACAATATAATTTTTTTTAGGTGGATTAAAAAAGCAAAAATTAAAAACCAAATTGCATACCAGGGATAAATTTCTTCTCTTACAAACGAGAGAAAAAAGATAACAACCATCGACAAAGATGCATACGCAAATATCTTTTCCCAATTAACTTCTTTTTTTTTAATTATTCTCCAGACTGCGTATGCAAAAACAGGTATTAAAAAAATGGTTGAATATTTTATAAGTAAAGACATTGTCAAAAAAACAACCGCCCAAAAAATTTTCTTTTTCATAAGAAGAAAGAAGGAAAAAAGCGCCAGAAACATCATAACTATGTCATTATGTCCGCCTACTAACGTTTCTATAATTATTAGAGGATTTAAGGAAAAAAGGCTTGTAAAAAAGAGGTTTTTTGTTATTTTCCAGATTAACATTACCGTACCGATGTAAAAAGCCAAAACAAATAACTTAAACTCAAAAAGAGTAAATATAAAATTTCCTAGCCCCAAACTATAAGGAACTTTTGTAAATGCTACCCATATTGGGCCATATAACGCTAATTTATTTGCCGCATGAGTAAATAAAAGCAATGGATCACCGGTGAAATCAATTGGCATCATGATGTATGGATTTTCATGATAAAAAAATAATACTTTAGCCGAAGCAATATAGTTAAAAATGTCATAGGATAGCATTGCGGGATAGGAAAAAAATAAAATTGCACTTGTTACAATAATAAGCATTTTTAAATCCGTAAACTTAAACTGATTTTTATAATTCATCCAAATAAAATATGTATAAAATATAAAGAACAAGATTATGAATAAAATATAAATTTCCGAAACAAGGGTTCTGTTTGTGAATGCAAAGCCTGAGTATAATTTATTTAAGTAAAAAAGATTTGGATCGATAAATGCATAGGAAAATATTGAAAATACAACAAGAAATAAAATATATGTCAAAAAGAGGAAATTTTTCATAAAACTTTATTTCTCAAAACAATGGATTCTTCAATTGCTTTTTTAAGATATAAGAAAGTGCTCGTAGATTTCTCAGGTCGCCATGCAAATGACTCGGGAACTTGCCCTAATATTTTTTTAAGTATCTCTATATGCTTAAGCGCGGCACTTTTTAATAGTTCTTTTATTTCTGTAATATTTTTATTTTCCGCTTGGGCTTTTACCAAAGAAGGCTTTACATTATTAAAATAAAAATCTGATTTCTTAAGAGCCTTAAAACCTAACAAATACTGTTCGTATTCAAAAAGAGTCTTCGCTTCAACTAAATATTTATCTGCTTCCCTAAGATTATATTTAAATTGCCCAAAATTGCCAAAATACCAATATGACAAAACTTGCTCTTTTACAAGATTAATCTTATATAGGAAGTTCCCAGGCATTGCAGATGGATAAGGAAGAACGTAATCAGATTTTGCAAAGGCAAAACTTGTTGCTAATGCTAAAAACGATAAAGAGTAAAGGGGAATATAAAACCATTTCATCATTTTGAACTTTTTTGGTGCCAATCCCAGGCTGACCTAACAATAACTTCAAGATCTGAATATTGCAGTTTGAAATCTAAGTCTTTCTTAATATTTGTAGGATCTGCAATTAAAACTTCTGCATCCCCGGGTCGTCTTGGTGCGATTTTAACTTTCAAATCGACGCCAGTTACTTTTTTAACCACATTAATAACTTCTTTATTTGAATATCCTTTCCCCGTACCGACATTATAAAAAAATCCTCCGTTATTTTTTTGAAGTTTGGAAATAGCTAAAATATGAGCATCAACAAGATCAATTACATGGATGTAATCTCTTATGCATGTTCCATCGGGGGATGAATAATCGTCTCCATAAAGAGTAAATTCCGTATTATTTATTGCAGCTTTTATTGCATTTGGAATTATATGCGTTTCCGGATTGTGATTTTCCCCCATATTCCCATCCAAAGATGCTCCCGCTGCATTAAAATATCTAAGGCTAACAAAATTTAAACTATGAATTGCTTGATACCAAGAAAGAATTTTTTCGACAATCAGTTTACTCTCACCATACGGATTAGTAGGATTCTTTGGATGATCTTCGGGTATTGGATTATTAATTGGATTGCCATAGATTCCGGCAGTTGAAGAAAAAATTAGATTATTTATTTTCGATGCTACCATCCCTTGGGCAATATTCAGGGAAGCTAATGTGTTATTTTGAAAATAGGAGTAGGGTTCCCGCATTGATTCTGCCATTGATATATATCCTGCAAAATGGACAACGGCATCGAATTTGTGTTCCGAAAAAATTCTTGCAATGAAATCTTTATCCAACAGGTTTCCCTGTATAAAATGCGCCTTTTTATCAATCGCCTTTATATCGCCTCTCTCAAGACTATCAACGACATAAACATTTTCTCCTTTTTCAAGAAGACGGCTTACCATAAAGCTTCCTATATAGCCTGCCCCGCCAGTAACAAGAATATTCATAATTTAGTCCTTAAGCGCTAAATATTTTATATATGCAAACGGAAATCTAAGGCTTGAAAATAAAGAAAAAACAAATCCTTGCCAAGAATCCATAAATCCTTTATGTCTTATATAAGTCGTTAAAAACCAGTGAACCGGCTTAATAAAAGTATATCCCACAAAATAAAAAAGTCTATCAATAATTTTTTTATTTTTCAACTTTTCTTTTAGTTGTGTTGCTAAAAGATTATTATATCTATTCCATTTTACCAAATATGCATAAAAATTTTTGTATGGATAATGTAGGAGCGCTCCTTTCAAATATTCTACTTCACCGTCTACTTCTGCTTGCTCATGCACATCTTTTTGAGGCAATCTTCCTTTACCTTTTCTATATAACCTGAGCGTATAATCCGGATATTGTCCGCCTTTCATTAGGAAACGGCCTAAAAATAAATTTTTTCTAGGAATCCAATATCCGTTAATTAGCTCTTGGTCTTTGGTCTTTGGTCTTTGGTCAAGAACATTTTTTATTTCTTTTTTTAGTTCTGGCGTTACTCTCTCATCGGCATCAAGCTGCAATATCCAATCTTTCGTTGCTATATCAATAGCTTTCTGTTTATTGATATGAAAATTTTGTAAGTTCTTAACAACCAATACCTTTGCTCCATAGCTTTTAGCAATCTCTACGGTATTATCCTTTGATGATCCATCTACTATAACAATTTCATCTTCCAAAGATTTAAATGAATCAAAACACGAAGGCAAATTTTTCTCTTCATTAAAAGTTGCAAGAACAACAGATAAGCTTTGTTTTTTAGATTTGGGCTGCATATACGGTGTAGCTATATTATACCAGCTTTAGATAGGTATATGTTTCTTCCTAAGCCAACTAATATTGCTAGCAAAGAGGCAAGACTTATCATGTCCGAAGCAGCCCTCAATTTTGTCTCGGAATACATTACTTGCACCAAATGCGCTCCTTTATCTACGTCGAATGTCATCAGTCCTCTGTAGTTTTGATCCTGAAATTCTACATTTGTTTTTTTACCATCAACTAAAACTTCCCAGCCGGGAAAATACAATGTGTTCTCTACAATTCTTGATTTCTCCTCAACGATTATTTTGTAATTATGCATTGTCATTGACCTTTTTAAGTTAGTTATATTTGCGTGCCCGCTTATTACATCAATATAATTTTTAGGTCTTTGCTCCATAAATCTAACTGACCAAATCGGAGCGCTTTCTCCGGTATCAGTTGTACCGTTATAAATCTGATTAAAAAAATTATCGCTTTTGACAACATAACCTTTAGCATGCCAATAATCCTTATTAAAAAATAAAATAGCAAATAACAATACTATAAAAACAATCGTTTTAGTACCTTTAGAAACGGAATAAACAAGAATGGCTCCAAAAACTGCCGTTGAAAAAACAGGTATTGCTAAAAATCTCCAGGGGAATTGAAAGTTTTGCAAAAGTATAAGGCTCCCCCAAATGAAATTAGATTGCTTAAGCATCAAAAATATAGAAATTAAAGTGTAGAGGGTAATTCCTAAAATCAGTATAAAAATTTTCTTTTGTTTTCTTAAAAAAAAGAGGAAAAATGGTATAAAAAAAATGGTAAGCCAATTTACTATTCCTAGCTGAACGCTAAATTCTCCACTCCCGCCATAGCTCCATGAACTATAAAAAAGGCTTTTTATATCAACAAAGCGAGTTAAATAGCTACCACTTGTTACAATATTACGAAGAGTATATTTTCCTTCTATCAAGGCGGGAACCCAGAAGAATGCAGAAAGAGCAAAACCCAAAAGTATTAAATACAAAAAATTCCTAAATAATAAAAATTTATTTTTTGATAAATACAGAAGATATAGGCAATAAAAAATAACAAAAGGCATATACATTAGACTTATGCCGTTGTGAGATAATATGAGAAGAGAAATTGCAACCGAACCCCCAACCACATTTAGTGTATTAATTTTTTTGCTTAATCTTAAAATAAAAAAAAGTGCAAGCGGCATAAAGGCAAAAGCTAAATTCTCGCCTATATCTCCTCTAACATACAACTCAACAAATCTATATGGGGTAAACATGTAAATAAGACCGCCTATAAATCCTTCTTTTTCGCCTAAAAATTCTCTAAGCCATAGATACATAAACAATCCCGACAACGGCATGCCCAAACCAAACACAATTTTTGTCGCATCTATCAAACTAAAACCGATTAAATGAAAAATAGAAGCTATATAGGAAGGAAATGGATACAAAAATTCCAAAATCGGATGGCCAAATCCCCAATTAAGGTTTCCAGCCCATCGGGGAATTAAATTGCCTTGCGTTAAGTTCTGATAAAAATTAGATATTCTTACAACATGATCTATCCCATCGTGAGTAATGGGCAAGCCATTTTTAAAAAGATCAAAAAGCGGAATCAGACTTAAAAGAAATAAAGCAATAATGTATATTTTTCCTCTCATTTTATTTTGTAACTACCTTAATTGTTTTTTTACCATCCAAATCTTCAAAAACATTTAATGTGCTACCAGAAATTGGAAAATCTGAATAGTTCCCTATGTACAAATTTCCTTTTTCCTCTTTGGCAATTTGAATAGGCCTAAATTCATATTTTCCAAATGCATGAGTTTTATCATAACCTCCTGAAATTGTCCCCTTTTGCTTTTGATATAACTTCGGATCATAGCTACTATAGAATAAAAAGAACATATAGGATTGGCTCAAGTTATCAACGTTGGAAAATACGATTTTTTTATAAGAATCTTTATTTTCCAATGCGAATGGAATTGCATTTGAAATCGCATATTGAAAAGAGCTGGATTGGGTTTTAGGAAAAACATAAAAGTATTGCCTGAAAGAATAAGAAATACTCAAGAAAGTTATACCGGCACAAGATAAAAATAATACCTGTCTCAATCTATTATTTCTAAAATAGCTAAATAATGAAATTACCCCAAGAGCGGACAGTATCTGGAGGGTTGGTAAAAATGTAAAAGAACGCAGAGCGTGAGGCGCTTGTGTTGCTAAAGACGCTGCAATAGGCGCGGCAAGAACCCAAACCAATATAATCTTTTTTGTCTTTTTTTCAAAGTTTTTATTTAATAGGGCGTATAATCCTAATAAAATTAATGGCAATTCCCAAATATACAAAAGTCCAATGCCTGGAACTTTATGATAATCTCCTGAAGAATTGGTAAATAACCATACCGGGTTAAAATGCGATAAGTAACCCTCTAAAAAAATCTGAATTGAAATTAATCTTCTATTATAAAGTATTATCCCAAGAACATCATTTTGATTAACTGCCTTAGCAAGCAATTTTGATTGCTCTTCAAAACGCTCCGGGTGAGAATTGAATACATTTGTGCCTTGGAAACGGATAAGCGCATTGGGAGCTAATGTTTCTTTTATAAAAGGAAGAAAGGCAATAATGCCAAATATAAATATCATTATTAATTTTTTTCTAATTACCAGTATTTCAGACTTATAGATATTCGTAATTCCCAAGATTAGTATTGGAATAAAAACTTTCTCAGATTGATAGGAAATTAAAGATAAAAAGAAGAAAAAAGAAGAAAGATAAATTCTTTTTTTAAGGAAAAATAAAACTGCAAAAATCAGGAATGATAAGCCTAAATTTACCTCATGTCCAAGTCTGGAAATATAAATATGCCAAGGAGATATGCCTAAAAAGAAAGAGGAAATTAAACCGATATTTTCTCCACTAAAAAGATTCTCTTTGTTTTTATTGCGAAATAATTCTTTAGCTAAAAAGTATGTTGCAATAACTGAAAGAGTTGAAAGAATAACTGATGGTAAACGTACAGATAAAACATTCAATCCGAACAATTTAACAAAAGGTATTACAAAGTAAACATACAATGCCGGTCGCCAATCATCATATGCCCTAAGAAGAAGTGGGAATTTATATCCATATTCATCTTTTCCTGTATTAAGAATCGAGTATGCATTCCAGCCGATGCTTGCTTCATCCAATGACGCGCTTGGTGGAACAGTGGAAAGCTGGTTTACCCTAAAAAAAATGGCTATAAATATAATGCCTAATAAAATCAAGAATTGTTTATTCATTTTAATATTTCGTTATTACTTTCATTGCGCTATTACCATCGGGATAAAAAACTTCTTTCTTAAGGGAAATATCTACTGGAAAATCTGTGGGCCTGCCCACAAAAAGAGTGTCTGATTTCTCTTCTTTATTCCATTCTATTGGACGGAATTCGAATTTCCCAAAGGTATGATTTTCTCTAAATCCTCCTGAGGAATATTGACCATCCTTTTGGTAAGTTTGAGGCGGATAATTTAAATAAAAAAGGAAAAACATGTATGATTGGTCCATTGGCGGCTGATTGGAAACGACGATCTTTTTATAATTTCCTTCAATTTTTTTAACAGTTGGCACCGCATCGGCATACCCATACTGCCATTCCTTAGCAACAAAATAATTCTGCTGTACAAAATACTGATCTAAATAGTAAAAAACATTATAAATAGCAAGTATCGAAAAAAGGGTATAAATAGAAAATCTAAGCATGTATTTTGTATATCTAATTTTAGATAAAAATGACAGTATGCCTAGAGAGATAAATATTTGAAAAGTTGGCAAAAAATTAAGCGTTCGTACAGCATGCGGAACTCCGGTTGTTATTGATGCAGGAATGGGAGCTATTAAAAACCAGGCAAATATTGCCAATTTTGTTTTTTTATCAAACGACCCAAATAAAAGGCTATATATACCTATAAGAATGAAAGGAAATTCAAAAAGATAAACAAGTCCCATGTTTACAGCGTGATGTCTGGCAATATCCCCTCTTGTAAAGAACCAATTAAGATCAAAGTGTGACAGATAACCCGATATAATTTCTTTAGCATAAGAGAATCGACGATTATCTATTATCAATCCTAAAAGATCATGAGAATTTGTATCCTCAAGAATTTTTATGGAATTTGATTCCAATATTTTGTTATTTTGTGAAAAAATGCTTACTCTTTTTGCTCTTTCAAGAGAATTTTTATTACTTAAAGTAAAATTAAGCATTGGGAGTATTATAAAAAAACCAATAATCAATGACGTGAAAATATATTTCCTTGGTAAAGAAAATAATTTGTTCCTGTAAATAATAGCTAACGCTAAAATCATAAGAGGAGTAAATACTTTTTCGCTTTGATAAATGTAAATATTAACTCCTGCCAAAAATGAAGAAAGCGCTAAGAACCAGGGCTTTTTTAACCCCTTTAAGAAAAATAAAATAGTAAAAACATTAAACGCCAGACCGACATTGGACTCAAACGCGATACGAGAGAACTGGATATGCCAAGGGGAAATTGCCAAAAGAAAAGAAGAAATAAGGGCAACATCATTTCTCTTAAATAATTCTTTAACTAAGAAATAAGTAGCAAGAACCGTAAGAATTCCAAAAATTGCGCTGGGCAATCGAACAGCAAAAACATTTAATCCAAAAACTGCAACCGGCGGAATTGCAAAATACGCATATAGAGCAGGTTTGTAATCATCGTAGGATCTTAAAACAACAGGCAGGAATTGACCATATTCGTCTTTGCCCGTTTGCAAAATTGAATAAGCGTTATATCCTAAAGAAACTTCATCCCAATCTGGAGATATTGGAACGCCATCTAACTTCCACAAGCGAAGTATTGATGCGATTAAAATAATTATTGTTAAAATAAAAAATATTTTTTTATTCATCATTCTATCTAATATATGCTATTAAAGCTTGCTTACCATTTAGAAGATAAAAGGTCTTAAGTAATTTAGCTTTAGATGGTAGCTTATTAGGAAGATCTATATAAAGAACTCTTTTTCCCTCTTCTATAGATAAATTGCCTGAAAATCTATATTTTCCAAATCCGGATACCTCAACAAATCCAAACGGATCTCTTTTAACCTTGACAGATTTTCTATACTCCTGAGGATTTGCCTTTGAATAAAAAAGATAATAAATATATGGTCTTCCTAAAGAAGTTGTAATACTTATTAAGTCATAATTATCCTGCTCGCTTAATACGTAAGCTATTGATTCCTTGTATCCATACTGCCATTCTCCTGAAAATTCTCTTGGGTAATGAGCAAGATAACCGTGATAAAAATATAGAAAATTAAAGAGTAAAAACAAAAAAGAGAAACTTAAGATCGCGATATTCTTCAATTTAAAATTTGATAGTTTATTTTTTAAATAAAAAAAGAAAATCGTAAAACCATACGCGGTAAATATCTGAAATGTAGGAAGCGTTGTTTCAATTCTCAAAGCATGGGGAGTTTCTCGCGCGCTGGCAGCAGGAACAATACCAAGAAACAGCCAAACCGGCACTACCCACCAATTCCCTTCCTTCCATTTAAATAAAAATAAAATACCAATAATAAAAAAGGGTAAATCCCAAAGATACATTTCTCCTACATCTTGGGTTGAAAATTTGGGATTTCCGTCTCCTTTTATGAATAAAAAACTGGGACTTAAATTATCAAAGTAATGCTTGATGTACTCAGCTGCAAATACAAAACGCCTGTTGTGAATTATCTTTGACCAGAATGCATTATTATCATTATTTATTTCCTGATTAGTAACGTTAATTAGAGAAACATCTGAAAATATATTTACTTCTTTAAAGCGTAAATCTGCTTGTGAAGATAATAGGAATTTTAAGGTCGGTAAAACAAGCAATATGCCAATAATTACTGCTACAATTACCTTCCTTTTCATAAGTTTCAACTGTCTCCTAAATCCAATTCCTAAGAATATAACCAATAGAGGAGCCACAATTCTTGCAGTATTAAATGCGTATAAAGATAAAGCAAAAAATATTCCGGACAATATTAAATGCCACTTTTTGTCTTGTACGCCTACTAAAAATAACCATACTCCGCAACTCAACAAAAAAGTAGCGATATTGGCTTCAAAAGCGGCTCTTGACAGCATGATATGCCAGGGCGAAATGGCAAGAAAAAATGACGATAAAAGTGCAACAATTTCTATCCTAATTATTTCTTTTCCCAAACTTTTTTTATAAAAAATTCTCTTAACCAAGAAATACGTTATTAGAATTGTTAATGTACCAAATAGAGCTGAAGGAAATCTTGCAGAAAACTCATTCAAACCAAAAATACGTACGGGTATTATATCTAAGTAAGCATATAAAGGCGGTTTGAAATCACCAAAAGATTCTAAATAATCATGGGGAAATAATCGCCCAAACTCATCCTTACCATCAATGCCCAATGAATAAGCGTTGTAACCCCAACTAGCCTCGTCCCATGTTAAAGACGGAGGGTTTTGCCCTAAGTAAAAAAACCGCAAAAAAAAGCCCAGAAAGATAATTAGACCCAGAAGCAAATAAATTTTATTAATTTTCCAATTAAATAAAGTCTTCATTGACTAACGATATCTATTTTATTATAGCTCAAATTGTATATAATATATACTATTCTCAAGATATGTACGCCGGCCTTAAGAAAAAAATAATGTCCCGAACCTTTTTTATTTTTTCAGCAGTCATCTTTATTTCATTAATATTTAGAGTTATTCATCTTTCTCTTGTAGAATTTAAGGCAGACGAAGCAATTAATCTTCTTTTGGCCTCAAGACCTTTATTTGGACAATCTTTTGCGCCGGGGGGAACAGTTTCAAGCGTTGGGATATTAAATCCACCGCTTTTCACTTATCTACTCTTCCTTCTTACAGCTATCAACCGTGATCCCAAAATCATTTCGCTTTTTATAGCTATTATTAACTCTCTAGCAATTGGTTTTTTATTTCTTCTTATAAAACGGTATTACGGTTTGGGAGCGGCGCTAACAGCAACTATTCTTTTAGCTTTTTCCCCGTGGGGTATTATTTTTTCAAGAAAGATTTGGACACAAGATTTGATTGTTCCCTTCTTTATTCCATTTTTATATAGCCTACATAAATTAATAATTGACAAGAAAATGGTTTACTGGATTGTTTATTTCGCCTTTTCTTTATTTCTTATACAACTGCATCAAGGAAGTATTTTTTTAATATTACCAATAACTATATTTTTGTTTTTCAGAAAAATAGAGTTAAAAGTAAAATATATTCTCCTAGGTTTATTTATTGGATTTTTACCCCTAACACCATATCTAAATTATGAAATAAAAAATAATTGTCCTGATTGCAGCGCACTAATTGATACAAAAAATAAAACAATTTCTGAAAGATCATTAATTTCTTTTGCACGCCCATTTCAAATCATAAATCAAGGTAACTTTCATTATCTTATAGGGGATGATGTCCTAACATTTTCAAACAAATTTCCTCTTGTGTATAAAGCGCGTTTTATCTTTTATTCTGAATATCTTGTATTATTTCTTGGATTAATTATATTTACAATTCGATTTAAAAAGCTACGTATGCTTGCATACTCAACAGTTCTTTTGCCGTTTTTTTATTTTCTGTTAAAAATAGAAGCCTTTATACATTATTTTATAATAATAATTCCATTACTATTTATTTTCCTGGGATGCGCATTTTCTTATCTTTTAAATAACAAAAATAGAATTATTAGAAACACTTCCTTACTTCTATTTATTCTGTTAACGGCTTATTCTATAATTTTCAATTTTGATTTATATAAACTTCTTGATATTCAAAAGGGATTTAAGGGCAATTATGGGGCTTCATATTATTCCTCACAAAAAGAGGTTGAAAAAAGCCTTTCTAGCTACAGTAAAGATAAAAACTATTATCAAATTATTCTCTCAAGCTATATTCCTCTTGAGTTTACTTATGGGTATATGCCGGTTTCTAAAATGATTTTTCCAAAAGAAAAAACACAAGACCGTTTATTATTTCTTGAAAACGCGCTCAAAAAAGATCCAAACAATCCAATAATGCAACACGAATTGTTTGCATGGTATACACAAGTTCCACCCGATGAAAGTACTTTGGATATTTTATATGCAAAAAGTCATAATACTGTTAAATATAAAAATACATACAAATTTTTATACGACGAGGTATTAAGGCATTATCTGGGAGAAAATTTCAAAAAATTATATTTTTCCAAAGAACTTGGATTTAGATTTTATTATCCGGAGCATTGGAGGGTTGAAGAAAAGAATGGTCAAATTTTACTTAATGCAGATAATTATATAATATCTATAATTTCTATAAAAACAAAAACTTATTTCCAGAGTATTAATATTTCTTCCGGAAATAAAAAATATGTAACAAAAGAAATTAAATTGCTGGAAGTAAATACGCAAGAAACCCTATGTACAACAACCGCTAATAAATGGTGTGGAATTACCTATAATCCCCTTTCAATAGGAAATGTCCCATATATGGTAGAAATCACAAACACAAATAATAATTATCTGCCCGACCTTAATGATAAGGAATTAACAAATACCTTAAATGCTATAACAAAATTGATCAATTCGATAAGAATATAAAAAGATCAATATTGCTTTTTTGAGCTTAGCGTAGCGTATGAGGAATTATCTTTCAGCAATAAATTAAATAAGGTCAGGCTAATTAATAAAAAGACAGAAGTAAAAGCCGATTTTCTTGACGATATATAAATAAAAGCAAAAAAGATTATATTTATAACTAAAGACAAACCAGCATCTATATTAGATCATTCTTTAATCTTTTTCCAAAGGCCAAAAATAAGCAGTTATAAATATAGTAGACAAATAACCAAGATGGCTATTATTCAAATAACGAGAGAAGTACCAGAAAACAAAAAGAAATATCCCGTATACAAGAACCAGATAATTTACGTGTGTAAATTTTTTCAAAAATTTTAATAGTATTGCCATAGCGGGCAAGCCAACAGCTATCTGCCAAATTTGAAACGGGTAATAGACGTTATGTCCTTTTATAATACCCATGTCTACTAATACTGCTCCTAGTCCATATCCCGAGATTGGATAGCTATGCAAGTTTGTTCCCGATAGATAACCAACCGTACTTTCCATAAATGCTCTAGGATTCCAAAGAAAAAATGGAAGAGTTATCGCAAGAAAGGTTACAAAAAATGGAGCTATATAAATTAATGATCTTTTAATATCTTTAGTCTTGAAGTAAAGAAAAGCTGCATAGAAAGGCAATATGGGCCATACTGACTGTTTTACAGCAAACGACAATGCCATTAATATGCCAGAGAAAGAATATTTTTCTTTGTGCAGGAAATATAATCCCGCAAATAAGAAAGCGAACATAAACATATCCGATCTTCCTTCGAGCGTATATCCCAACATTGCGGGATTAAAAGCAAGAAGAGTTATAAATAATAATTTTTTTGATGGATCCTTAACTAATTTTGCAGCCATTATGAATGTCATAAAAAGTAAAAACACCAAGGGTATTCTTCCATCAAAAAATCCGATCGTATGACCAAACAAAAGATAAAAAGGAACGGCAAATATTAGATAAAAAGGCTCCATGACAAAATAATAAAGTGCAGGATTTGTCTGCGTATCTGAATAATGCCACGCAGCTAAAGGCGTATTAAAGTATGAAGCCGCATAGGGATTTTTCCCATGCAATAAGAAGCTTATTGCAGATTCTTGCTGAATAATAATATCGTGAACATTATAAATTACGGATGTTTGATGTCTTACTATAATCGCTGAAACAAAAGCGCTACCAAGAACTATAATTATCATTACCCACAACAAAATTTCTTTTAATCTGAAATAAAGTTTTTGAGAAATATTTAAAATATCAAGAATAATATTAACCAGTAATCCCAAAAATATTATTCCAAAAAGCCAATGCGGAGTTTCGCCCCAACCCAGACGGTAAGTCATAGTAAAGTAAATTACCGTTGCAAAAAGAATAATTGAATTTAAGGAAATATTTTTCATAACTTATTAGCTCTAGCTTTTATTCTGATTGAAATTAACAAAGATATCAATAGCGCCGACAGGCTGGTAAGAATGCCTATATAGAAAGATTCAGGTTTATACTCAAAAACTACCTTGTGTGTTCCCGATGGCACAATAACGGCTCTAAACGCATAATCTGCCCTGTAAATTTCCTTCTTTTGACCATCTACATAAGCTTTCCAACCGGGATAAAAATTATCCGATAGAAACAATATCGAATTGGAATTTGAATTTGTTTGAACGGTAATTTTATTTGGAGTGTATTTCAATACGGATACTGAGCCCGAAAAAATATCAGAGCTTGAAAAGCCATCTGGATTTTTTTCCAATATTACCGTATTTCTAAGATTAGTTTTATTACTAATTAAAAAGTCTATTATCTTCTGACTATCCTGAATTACTTCATATTTACCTGCCAAAAATATTCTAGGTATTACATCTTTATATTCATATATTATAAAACTTTTGTCTTCCCAAGTTTTAATGAAAGAAGAATCATCCAATATTTGATTAGAAATATTATTTGTTCTTTTTTTCTCTACAAGATAACGAACTCCCAGTAATGATAGTAGTTTTTTCTCGTTATTGTTTTTAATAAGATCCGATATATTCTTTGCATATGTAAGAGTTGCGTCGGCTCGAGGTATTTGGTTTGATAATTTTCCCTGATTCGCAAAAGAATATAATAGCTCTCCATAACGGCGGATATACAAAGAGTCGTATCCCTCCGGAGAATAAAGATTAAAATAGCTAGAAAAGTTTCTTTCGATGTTTGCATCGCCAATTCTCCAGAATCTATCTATTCCCCCAAAATTTTCTAATCTTTTAATTAAGGGGGTTTGGGGATAAACAAAATTTTTACTGGAAAAATCTAAATATTTATTGGAAAAATAAAATGAACTTACGAGCGAAATAGATAACAATACAATAAAACTCTTAAAATATAATTTACTATTCTTAATTGCTAAAATAATTACTCCGCTGGTAAAAGTAAAAATTATTGAAGGAATTACTAGATTTCTTAATGGAACATCAACAAATTTATGAGGAGGATGAATAAATGTATGGGTTAGGAGCATTGCCCAAGCGCAAGCAAAAATAACTCCGAGTCCGAACAAAATCACTAATATGTTTTTCTTATTTTTTTGCTCTAAAAAAAATTGTATTCCAAAAGCAGACAAAACCGAAATGCTAAAGGTAGAAAGAAAAAAGATGCGTGAAGGAAGAATTACAGAAATAAGGGGAAGCTTTAAATAATAAAGTATAAACCAACTGGTAGGCAAAGAGAAGCCTAAAGATAAAGTTACTAAAAATGCCCATCGCATAAAATTAAGATCATTTTTATAGTCTTTACAACAAAATATAGCGTATAAGCCAAAAATTAGTGCAGGAATTCCAACAAAAATTACGGACTCATAATAAAACCCTTGCCCAAAATAATTATAGACTGCCGGATTGCCGAAAAAATCAGGAGCTAAAAATGTAATCAAATGATACAAAGGCATAAGGTATGTATCAAAAATGAATTTAGCATCGGTACTCCCCCGCGCCGAGTAAATGTAAGCCTCTATACTTGGAAAAAGATGAATTGCGGAAATAAATATACTCAAGAGATATGCTAATGCTAGAAGGAAAATTATTTTTAATTTTTTTGTTTTTAAAAATTTATATAATGCCCATGCAATTGAAAATCCCCAAACATATAGTGCAGTTTGAAACCATCCTGAAAGAATGGAAAAAGACAAACAAAATGTTAAAAGCAGAAAATTAAAAGAAGATACCTTTTTATAAAGTTTACTAATCGCATACAAAATAATTGGCAATAATAATCCTGAATAAATTGACATAAATGATTCTTCCCAGCCAGAGATCATTAGACCTGAAAATGCAAAAACTAATGACCCAAAAAGACTAGATTTCCTAGTCAAATTAATTTCACGAAGAAAAATATACATAAAAATACTTGCTAAAAAAGGCTGGAGAATAACTATTAATGACCATGCATCAATTTGGGGTAAAAGAAAAAATAAAATACTTAAAGGAAAAAAAACTGCCGATTGATAGGTAGCAAGATGGACATTTCCAGAAAATACGTAAGGATTCCAAAGCGGCCATTCGAAAGCCTTTATGCTTTCTATTGTAAATTTCCTAAAAGGGTAGTAAATTCTTAAACTGTCGTAACCAATGGGTTTTCTTTGTGGATTGATATTATTATCCGCATTATATGAAACCCACGGTTCATAAAAAGATACAAGAAGATTGGCAGCAAACGGAACGGAGTTTCTAAAAAAATAATTTCTAAATACAAATACGCAGGATAAGAAAAATATTAATATCACTATTAAATTTTTTAGGTTTTTATTGTTTAGTCTACGAAGCGGTATTTTAGTAAAGTCCATAAGGCAATAGTCCCATCTCTAATAGTATGAAGCTTTTTCCCTTGCGCATAACCCCTGGGATTTGTTGTGATTGGGATCTCTAAAATCTTGTACCCCTTCTTCAAAAGCTTAGATGTAATTTCAGGCTCAAAATCAAACCTTCTTGCTCTTAGGACTATTTTATTCAGAGCGTTCTTGGGAAAAAGCTTGTAACAAGTTTCCATGTCTGTTACCCACTGTCCATACAAAATACTAGTTAATAAACTTAAGCACCTGTTCCCTAAATAATGAATTAAGAATAAAGGCTTTTTTTCATCTTTTGAAAAATTTGGAAGACGATTAAGTCTGGTTCCGTAAACAACTTCTGCCTTTTTCTCAATAATCGGCGCTATTAGCTTTTTAATTTCAGTTGGGTGATATTCCAAATCAGCGTCTTGAATAATTACGTAATCTCCCGAAGCGTTTTTTATACCAGTTGATATGGCCGCACCTTTTCCTTGGTTTTTGTTATGTCTAATACACTTAATATTTGCGCTTGAAGATTTGAGTTTGGAAATTTCTGACGCCGTACCATCAGTTGAGCCGTCATCGACAACTATCACCTCTTTTTCTATCCCTTCTATACTTAATTCTTTAACCTCCTCTATTGCTCTTGCTATTGTCTTTTCCTCATTAAATACAGGAATAATAATTGATAATTTCATATTTAAAAAGTAATAACTTCACTGTCCCGTTTTACAAAGTACTTATTGAACTTAACTCTAGATTTTATAATCTTAGGCAATAAAATAAAAGCAGTAATAAAACCTATAAAGAATTCTAGGTCTATTCTTAATAATGCTCTTAAAAAATGGTAAGGCAACCAAATTATGTGTAAGAGCTGAATTTCCAAATCTGTTGCATTTAACCAAACAAAAATAAATTGATTGCGATAGGCAATTGTTTTTATTTTAAAATCGGAATAAGTTTTATTAATTGCCCCCTTTTCATGTTCGTGAACAACAATACTTTTAGGTTCAAACAAAAGTTTATATCCTGATTTAATGGCTCTATAGGAAAGATCTATATCTTCCCAATAAAAGGGATTATAAAGAACGCTAAATCCTCCCAACTTCTCCCAAATTGTTTTTTTAAATGCTCCACTTCCACCGTTTACCCAAAGAGTACTATTTTTATTTGTTTCTCCTCGCGCATGAATTAGAAATCCTCTTTGCCATTTTCCTATACCTCGGCCTCTTAGAATAATCTTATCTTTCTCAATACTTTTATCCATACATCCAACTGCAAAAATCTTTTCATCTTTAAAATCTTCCAGAAGCGGCTCCAAAAAACCTTTAGCGGGAATTACATCCGTATTTAGCAAAATTACTATGTCCCCTTGTGACTCCGAAACGCCCCTGTTTGCTGTAGAGGAAAAACCCAAATTCTTATCGTTCTTTATTACTTTTATTTTTATTTTAGAATATTTTTTATTCATTTCATTAGCCAAACTTTCAGCTTTGGCGACCGAGTCATCTACCGAATTATCATCAACAATAATCACTTCTATAAATCCTTTTTTATGGACAGATATTGCATCTATTACGAAGGGTAAATTATTTTTTAAAAGATTTTCTCCGTTATAGTTTGGGATAACTATGCTTATATTCATACAATTTTTAAAATAAAGAATCGTAAAATTCAACTATATGTTTTCCTTTTGGAACAACTATTCCTCGAAAATTATAATCTGCTCTTAGTATATCTACTCTTTCTCCATCTATTGTTGCTTTCCATGTCGGATAGAAACTGTCCATCAGCACCAAAAATCCCTTATCGTTATTGTTTGTAATTATTTTTACATTATTAGCTGAGTAATTTACAATATCAGATGATCCTATTGACAAATTTGTCAATTTGTCTAAGGCCAACTTTTTTGATTCAACTACCGCTATGCTTGCCGGAATAAAATCTTCTTTAAATATTGTTTTTATTGCTTCGTTCTTATTGTTAACCTGGACGATCTTCCCTACAAAAAATGCCCTAGGCAATGAGTCCTTATTTTCATAAATCCTCGTTTCACCTTCACTAAATACCTTTTTTAAATTATTGTCTTTTAAATCGGACAGACTAAGAATATATTTTACCCCTAACATATTTATAATTTTGGTATTGTATTTGTCAGGAGTAATAATTCTATTAAAGCCAAACGGGGGATTAATATTTGGCTCGCCTCTTTGGGAAGCGGCAATAAGCTCACCATAACGGCTCAAATACAAGGGGTCGTAACCATCTACACTTTGCAATCTATAAATGGTCGAAAAGTTAGGAGGTAAAATACGTTGATCTGTGGTCATTATCCTAAATTGCCCTTTTTGATTTTGCAAAAAAGAAGTGGAAGAGGTTGAAGGAAAAAGATATGACTTATTCGTAAATGGTGTGAATTTTAGTCCAAACCTCATTAAATCAAATACCGTTGTTGCCACTATAATGATATATATCATTATAGTGAACCTTCTATCCATTCGCGGAAATGTTATTAAAAAAAAGATTGGGGCTATAAGAAAAGCAAATAATGCCGTTTCGAGAAATAGATTTCGCTTGGCTATCAATAGATTATCCGTTGACACAAAGCTAAAAATATGGTTCCCAAAAATGACGAAAATCCAAAGAAAGATTAATATTAAGGCAAGAAAACTAAGCGGATATATGATTGCCCTTTTGCGCTTTTTTAAAAAATAATCAAATCCAAAGGCAGACAAAACCGCCAGGCAGAAATCTGTTATAAAAAGAAGACGTGTGGGTTGAGCCGTATCAACAAAAGGAATATGCAGGACAAAGGGAATCTTTGCAAAAAAAGTCGGCAAGGAAAATATTAACGAAAGGAAAAACATTGTACCAAAAAACAGGGTTTTTTTATCACGTCTAAAAAATATTGCAAAAATAGCCATAATTAATGGTAATATGCCAATATATCCAACGAATTCAGCATAATTCCAGACTCCCCAATAATTTAGAGTTGTAGGATTGCCAAAAAAATCAGGGGCTATAAATTGTATAAGATTCTGCCAGGGAATAAACCAACCCAGGTTATTAAAACCGACTGAATCAATATTGCGAGCTGATAAAAGAATAAGCTGAAGTGTAGGAATCCATTGAATTGAAGTAAGAATTATGAATAATGAATTAATAAATATGAATAAAAACAATGTGTTTTTCTGCCAACCAAACTGTATCCATCTAACGAAAAAATAAACATATGAAAAAATGAACAGATAGAAAAAAGTTTGCAGATGACCCGCAAAAAAAGAAGAAATCAAACTAAATAAATAAACTAAAATCCATATGTTCAGTTTTCTATTTTTACCACTTGATGCAATCTTATCAATGGAAAAAAGTAATAAAGGCAACCACATAGCTACATGTGAAATTGTGCCCCATTCCAACCATGCAACAGAAAATCCCGAAAAAGAAAATGAAATTGCTCCAATTAAACTGGCATATTTATTCAGTTTTAAGTTAGTTAAATATAAATAGAGAAATATTCCCGCTAACAATGGCTCAGCAAATATAAATATACCCCAAGCATAATTAAAAGGAATTATAAAAAATAAAAAATTTAGAGGATAGAATGGGGAAGATTGAAAGTTTGCCAAAAGAGGCGTACCGGAAAAATTATATGGATTCCATAGGGGTAATTGCATCTTTTTTTCTGAAGATACGACAAGAAACCTCCATACATATTGCTGCCTAACAGGATCTGTAATTAAAAAGTTTTTAAATGGAATTCCGCGGGGATAATCCTTTGCATATTTATCCCTAAAAGGGTGATAAAGCCCAACAATTGTGTCCGAGGGAACAGGAAGTAATCCTTCAAAAATAAAATTCTTAAAAAATATGACTACTATAAAAGAGATCGCAATGATGGGTATTATTTTTTTCATTTTTTAATTATTTCTTTTACTTCCTTGCAGAATCTATTTCCTACAAAAATATTTGACCTTTTTCTAGCCTCAACAGACATCTCATTCAATAGATTATTATTTCTAATCAGCAAATTTGTCTTTTCTATTAACTCTTCTTTTGTTTGCCATAAAAACCCGCTCTTTTTATTCTCAACAATCTCTATTTGACCTCCCGCCATAATCACAACGGGAACTGCAAGCGCCTGCATTGCATCAACAGTAGCTATTCCAAAATGCTCTGCTTTCTCGGGAGATCTTTGCAAGTCTTCGCCAAAACCCGCAGCATGCCAATATATTTTGGCTTTTTTATATAGTTCTGATATCTCTAATTTGGAAAGATTTACTAAAATCCGTATAGGGTATCCATTTACAAGGTTTTCTATCTGGACAAGATGCTGTGCATTATTTTTATTAACACTCGTGACAATTTCTAATTTCCAGCCCCTTAAACCTTTGTCTACCATTTTCTTAAAAACCTCAATCATCACTTCATGTTTTTTAAATGTGCTTCCGTTTGACATTTTTTCAAATCTGCCTACCGTAAGTATAGAATTGTCTTTTTTAATATTTGAAGAGTCAATTTGGTCAACAGGAGGGTATAAAAGAATACTTTTTACCCCAAATTTCTTGTCTATATATTCTTTTGTGAATTTAGAATTACATATTACACTATTTACTCTTTTAAGCTTTAAATTTTTTATAAAACCTTTGGAATTTACGCGCTCTACCGGAGCTTGAAAATGAAGCATAAGCTTCTTGGCAAAAGTAAGCGGTATGCTACCATCGCTTAAGAATATTATTATATCGTACTTCCGTGTAACAAAAAGCTTATTTAATAAAGAAACTTGACTGGAAAAAATGTTTTTAACAAATTTTGTCTTTGAAAGGTCAAGACCAAACCTTTCTTCTGCGGTTTTTTTAATAAAGTTTTTATCTTCATCCCAAAATACATCTACCCTATTATCAATGGAGAGACAAGAAGCAATTGCCAGCATGTATTTTTCCCCACCTCCCAATGTATCCAGATAGGGATCAAAAATTCCAATCCTCACATACTTATTCTATCAAGTTTTGACTTGCTTTCAAAATTATGCTATGTTATGATAAGCAAATGAATTTATTAAACAACATTCCCCAAATTTCCCCAATTGGTCTTTATCTAGTATTTATATGGTCTATTCTGTGGAAAGGCTTAGCTTTGTGGAGATCAGCGCAGAATAATCAAAAACAATGGTTTATCGCGATCCTAATTTTAAATACGGTAGGAATACTTGAGATTGTATATCTTTTTGGGTTTTCTAAGAAAAAGATGAGAATAGGCGAGCTAAAATTCTGGGAGAAAAAAGCATAACTATAATTCCTAATAATCCAGCTGCACCAAGCCCTACCCCAAGCTTAAAACTTACAGGATTATAAATAAAGCTAACATTATGTTTCCCTTCGAATACGGGAATTGCTCTAAACGTATAATCAGCCCTATAGATAGCCACGCTTCTTCCATCTACTTTTGCCTCCCATCCTTTGTAATAATTATCTGCTAAAAACAGTAATCCCTTATTTTTAACATCGATTTCTAGATCTATTTTATTGGGAGTATAATTAGCAAATTTAAGAGTACCAATGTTAAGGCTTGTTCTTGGAAGTTTTGGGTCATCCTCTAGAATTATCTCTTTTCTCAAATTAAAATCTTTAGATAATATCGTATCAATAATATCTTGGGGTTTTGATAAAACTTTGTACTCACCGGTTAAAAAAGCATGGGGATAAACAAATGTATTTTCATAAAATTTATATTTTTCATCCTTATAAATTAATTTAAATTGATCTTTTGGATATGTCCAAAATGGGAAAGTCCAAGGGACATAATCATCGGCAAGTTTATGAACAATATATCTCACATTTAATAAATTAATTGTTTTTGTAGTATTGGAGTTGTCCTTAGGGAAAGAAACAACAGATCTTCCCGACTCTTTGACTCTTCCATTCTCTAAAGAAGCAATAAATTCTCCGTACCTTCTAATATAAAGAGCGTCGTATCCTTCTAATGAGGGCAAATGATAATAAACTGATGTTTCTGCGCCAAAATTTCCTATTACCCTTTCGTAACCTGAAATCTTAGAGAACGCCTCGGTTGTTGGAATATTTGGAAAAACAAGATCCTTTGGATCAAATGGCTGCCACTTCATGGCAAAACGCAACATATCAAAAGCAACTACTACAATCAAAAAGTAAAAAACGAATATTGCCAATCTCTTCCTTAATAAAGAAACCGATATTGAACTTGAAATAAGTATAAAAATTAATGTTGGGAAAATAAGATTACTTTTGGCTATAGATATTTTATCTGATTGCATAAATAGTTTTAAAGCTACAATAAACCACAAAGAGATAAAAAGACAAAAGAATCCCAAAAGCCAAAGAATAATTTTTCGCTTGTTCTTTTCTATATCCTTATATAACTGATCAAAACCAAATCCTGATAATAAGCAGAAAACAAAGCTAAAAATTACTATAATTCTGCTGGCTGAGCTTGTAGATAAAACTGGAAAATGCGATTTCACTAAAATATCTAAAAGGGGTGTTTTAAAGGCGAAGAATGAGACAATTATACCCAATATGAATAAAAAAAATGTTTGAGCTCTTTTTTTACTTAAAATTGCATATATAGCCAGCATTATCGGCAATATACCAATGTAAGCATTCCACTCCGCATAGTGCCCAAACCAGTCATTTCTGGTTACGGGATTGCCGAAAAAGTCCGGCGCAATGAATGTTGGTAAATATTGCCATGGAATTGTTTCTGATTTTTGAAATATATCGCTTCTTAGAGATTGTTGATAAAATTCTATCGATGGGATTATTTGAGGAGAAGATAAAAGTAATCCAAAACAAGCAAAAAGAGCTAAGTAAAAAGTATTAAGTATGTTTCTGGTTGATAAAAATTTGTATATAATGTAAATGAAAGTAAAAATCAAAAAATACAGACTTATTTGGAAATGTCCGCTAAAAAAAGATAGCGGAATTGTTGTTGAGAGTATGAATAAAAATTTTGCCTTATTTGTTTGATAATATTTTTCTATAGAAAAAATTGATAAAGGCAGAAAAATAATGGCATAAGCCAAAGTAGCGTATCCCATCCATACGGTAATAAATCCACAAAACATAAATGAAAGCGCAGTTAATAGGCCTCCTAATTTAGTAATCCTAAAACCTCTTGCAAGAAGATACATAAAAATTCCAGCCAGAAGAGGCTGAAGTAAAACCAAAATGCTCCAGGCGTCAATAAAGGAGAACATAAAGAATAGTAAATTAAAAGGAGAGAAAGCTGAGGACTGATAATTGGCAAGATGCGGCGTACCTGCAAAACTATAAGGATTCCAGAGCGGAACTTGACCGTTCCTCCAACTCTCTATAGTAAAGTGTCTCCAAGGATAAATTTGATCTATCACATCGGGCATCGCCCCATTTTTAACCGGTCCCCAAAATTTTTCATAGGTGTCCCATGGAGCAAAGTGATTAACCTGATAAGTTGAAGCGAATGGAACTCTATTTTTTATAAAATACGGGCTTGAAAATATAAACCAAACAAACAAGATGAATATTAGCGGCCAAAAATTACTTAATATTTTTTTCATTTTCAGATTTTTTTATTTTGTAATTCCCAAAGTCTTGCATAAGTAATGAATATACTAAAAGCTTGATAAATACCCTCTATTAACCCTATTGTTCCAACCTTCCATCCTCCTTGAATAAAATAGGAATTGAAAAAAGCAGCTGCCATAACACGCGGAAATCTCCACCAACTCATTTTAGGATGACCAGATTTATAACGTAACTCTGCCTCAATCTTTGACCATTCAATAGTTTTTTTAAGCATAGATGAAAGATCTCGATGAGTGTAATGAAGCAAATATCCACTCATTGCTCCAATTTTACCATTAACTTTGGGGCTCTCATGCAATCTCCCATACCATCCTTCCAATGTATCCTTCCTAAATAATCTTTCTAAATATTCTATATAAGGCCATTCATGCTTACCAAAATAAAAATTCTTACGTTTAATCTTATACGCTCCAAAATTATTATTCTTAATATTTAATACGTAATACTTAATGCTTTCGCGTAATTCATCTGTTATTCTTTCGTCAGCGTCTACATACAGTACCCATTCTTCTTTTGCTTTCTCTAATCCAAAATTTCTAAGCTTTGAGAAGTCATTTTCCGGTAATGAAAAAACTTTTGCGCCCATCTTTTCTGCAATTTCTCGCGTCCTATCTTCGGATCCGGAATCAACTAATACAATTTCGTCGCAGAAAGACAAAGATTCTAAACAATCTACTATCATATTTTCTTCATTTTTAGCAATAACAATTGCAGATATTTTATTCATATATAAAACTTCCCTTCCCAAATTTTCTCAAAAAGAAATCTAATACTCCCCGTCTTTGCCAATACCTGCCTTTTAGTAAAATACCTAATCCCTCTCTTAAAATGGCCATTTTCGATCTCAACGGCGCGTAACGCATCCCGAATAACAATCTGTTTCTGGTTATATAATAATCTTGGAGTTTGGATCCGGATCCTCCTGCCGATCCGGCATTTTTGTGCCAAATTACAGCTTTAGGAACATATATTATCTTATATCCGGCTTTTTTTGCTCTTACGCTTAAATCATTGTCTTCATAATATAAAAAATATTTTTTATCCAATAAACCTACGTCTTTTAGAACTTCTTTTTTTATAAACATACAGCATCCGCTGGCAAATTGAGTCTCTATAGACTCATCATATTGACCCTTATCGATTTCGTCTACTCCGCGATGAAAACCAATGACATTTGACCAATCCATTATTCCTCCCGCATACCAAAGCACTTTCCCCAACTCCTCTTGTTTATATCTATCTTTATGAAATTCAAATCCTTGTGCAAAATAAATTTTAGGAACCACGATGCCAACCTTATCGGACATTTTTGCCTCAATCAGCAACTCTTTGATAAAATTTTTGTCAACAATAGTATCGCTATTTAAAATTACAATATAATCTGCTCCATGTTCAAGGGCATACTGAATTCCAATATTATTACCCTGCGAAAAACCTAAATTATCTTTATTCTCAATTATCAATACGTCGGGAAATTCATTTCTTACGTGCTTCAAAGAATCATCTTGAGAACAGTTGTCAACAACGATAGTTTCAAATTTTATATTATTAGGGAGTAATAGTTTTTTTAGTGAAATTAAACACCGTAAAGTATTGTCGCGACCGTTGTAGTTTAAAATAATTAATGAGATTTTCTCCATTGCTTTATCTTTTATTTTGATTGGATATTTTTCGATGAATCTTATAGAAAATCTTTTTGATGGGATTACTTATTTTTTTAATTTTTTCATTTGTAATCCAAAATGACATGTCCTTATAAGATTTATTAACTTCTTTTTCTAATTCCGCAGCTATGTTTTCATTATCAAATTTTTCCAAGCCCTTCTTTTCCCAAATATTGGCAACGATAACCAGATGATAAAAAGACATTAGTAAAGAAAGCATAAGTCCATGAAACCCATCTCTATATCCTTCTCTTGCGAAAAACCGGCTCATAAATTCCTTTACCGGAAACCTAATGGCATCTCGCCAATTAAATTTATATCCATTTTTGATGAGTTGATCTGCTTCGTTTGGAGCGTATATGTTTGCCGTTTTCATTATAAATTGAATTATTGTTTGATAATTATAATGAAGTATATTACTATTCAGATATCCCGCTTTTGTATTTATTTTAATCATCTCGTGTACGTGTTGCTCCTCAAATTTACCCTTTCCTCTCTTGAATAAGCGCAGTTGCCAATCAGGATACCAACCCGCGTGTTCTATCCATTTGCCAAAAATTATGTTTTTTCGGGGGATGTAATAACCATCAACTGAATTTCGAATTTCGAATTTCGAATTTCGAATTTTCTCTTCGATCTCTTCCTCTAATTCAGGCGTAACTTGTTCATCGGCATCCAAACTCAGAATCCAATCCTGCGTAGCTTTTGTAAAGCCAAAATTTTTATTAACGTTAAGCATCAAGTTATTTTTGACGACGAAGATTTTTGATGTATATTTTTTTGCAATCTCAACTGTTTTGTCCGTTGAAGAATTATCTATAAATATAATCTCCCGAGCCCATTTGACAGATTTTAGACAATCTTCAATTTTTGCTTCTTCATTAAATGCCGATATTACTACGGAAAGTGATATTTTCTTGCTCATATCCAATCTTATTAAACTGCCCCTATAATTATAGCAGAAAAGAGGAGATAAGAAGTCTTTCTTAAGTTCTAGAAATCTTCATTTCCAAGGAATTACAGCATGAATCAGTGAAGTTAAACTTAAGCCCTGCGATCTGAAAGAAAGCTTGTCAATTCCTCTATTACCAATTGCCTTACCTGGCTAGCGTTTGAAAGATCAGCCGATAAATGTACTTTATTATGCAATGGAAATAAATATTTTAATACGCCTTTTGGCTTTTCCATTCCTGGAAGCGTTGGCCTTCCCCGTTTGATAAATGATTTTGTGATAGACAATACATCTTTATCGCTATACGCCTGGATAATTGTATCCAAAGCCTTTCTTGCGTATACCGCATCTTTTGATTGTCTTAGAAGTTCAAATCCAGTATAAAATAAATACTCCAAAACATCGGTTGCTTTTTGTTCCCGGGCAACAACACTCTGCACTCGCTTATTTATTTCCCCTTCTTCTGTTGTTGATAAAATATTTCTGATTACAGACGCTCTGATTGCTTTAAGTTTTCTTTTGCTTGGAGTCAAAACTATATCAGGAATACTTAATACCGGATCCTTAACTTCTTTACCCTCTTTTTTCTGAAACATAATATGGCCTATCAGGTCGCCAACTGGTCCATGCGTATCATGCATTTTTTTAATGCATATTGTCGCTTCTCTCAACGCTTGCATTGGGTCAATATCCGTTAAGACTGAACTATTTATCTCTTTAGCTCTAAGAACATCATGTAAAGCTATGCCCTTTATAAATATTTCCGGTTTTTTTATTTCAATTCCCCACGGATGTTTTCCATAGTATTCAGTTAGTCCTAAGCGTTTTACATTTTCCAAGATTTGCTCTGTGGTTCCCCTATGACGAGGGGCATTTGGTCTAAAAACAAAACCCAAAAACTGCTTTGGATGTCTTTTTAACATAGCTATGGGGTTTTGAACAACATGATCATCGTAAGGACGAAGTACTCTATCTCCCACCACATCTGCCCCCGAACTGATTCCTTTTAAAACCTGAGGACGCAACGCTCTGGTATCATAAACCATTTTACCTTGCGGATCATATCTTATTTCTCCACCATATACTCCAGATGTACTTTTGTACATTTCATTGGGTAGTGGATTTTTAACAAAAGAGTGCACTATCTCTCCTATTCTCTTTCCTATTTTATCCGCACCATGTTCTCCAAGCTCACTCATATAAATTTATTATTTTGAAAGATTTTCTTTAATTAGCCTAACATCTGCAATTATTTGTTTTTTTGCCAATAAAAGCATAGTCACAAAGTATAATATAGCGCCCCCAACAATCATAACTATCAGAGTCAAAAAATCAGTGATTACAAAAGAAGCTGTAAAATACAAAACTATTCCCATAATTAGAGTTGCCAACAAGGGATAACTTACTACTCTAAAAACGTTAAATTTAATATATTTTTTAACAATAAAAATAACTGCAACAGTAGATAATGATATAAATGCAGACGCCATTGAAACTCCATTAAAACCAAAATGGGAAATTGCAATCGGGGTTAATATCCATGTTGCGCAGGTCCAAAAAATCATAAGATAGAGGGTTATCTTTATTTTTCCAATTGCGTTCATTGCGTTGGTAAGAGGGGTCGATACCGAGGAAAACGCCGCATTTAGAGCAAAAAAAGACAGGGAAATTATGGCCGGCTCCCATTTTATATATTTTGGTATAAGATGAATAAAGTATGGGGATAAAATAACCAACCCCGCAAGAGAAGGAAAAATAAAAAAACATGCAGCAAATATTGATTTTTCTATTGCTTTTGAGAGGGCATCTTTTTCTTCCTGAAGTCTGGAAAAAGAAGGAAATGTTATGCGGATAACATTATCCATAATAAGTCTTAGAGGGGTAAATGCCCATTTTTGCGCAAACCCTATATATCCTACCTGTGCAAGCGGCAAAACTCTACCGATATAGGCTATAAGCAGATCATCTTTTATTAGAGCAAGAAAACTATTTCCCTGAAAAGGAATACCAAAGGACAAGAGTTTTTTTGCGCTTTCTTTACTAAAACCCAAGCTTATTTTCCATGGATTAATAATGTAAATAGCAATAACTCCGGATATTCCTCTTGCTACGCAAGCTATGGTAAAGCTCGTAATTCCAAATCCATTAACAGCAAGAACAACGGAAGTTATACTGAAAACCAAAGTTTCTACAATCTGAGGAATTACTAATTTTTCAAAATGTAAACTTCTTTCTAAGATTATAGATGGAATTGTTTTTAAAGAAGAGAGAAAAAATGAAATAACTAAAGCTTGAAATAATAATGTTCCTTCACTGTTTAATCTGTAAAACGAAGTTATAAAACCTGACAAAAAAAGTGAAATAATCACTATTGCTATAACAAGGACTTGTTGAATGGTAAAAGTTGTTTGAAGATCATCTTGAGTAATTGGTTCTTTTTTTTGAATTAAGGCTGCAGCAAGCCCAATGTCTGAAAAATAAGAGAAAAACGCAATTGCTGCAGATACTACAAAGAAAACTCCAAATGCTTGAGGCGACAAAAAAATTGTAAGCAATAAATTTGCTATAAAACTTACGATTTGTATAGTAAATGTACGCGACGTTAGAGCAAATATGCCACGTATTGATCTTCTTGTTATTAGCGTTATATCAAAATTTTCCATAATTATTTTTAATTTCCTCCCATGGCCTTGAGAGAAGCAGTCTGATTATTACTTTTATATCTCCCCAAATAGTTGACACTAATCTAACTGTTGAACCGGGATTATCTACCCAATGAACCGGCTCCTCATAGATTTTATAACCGCTTTTTTCTGCAACTATCAATAATTCTCCGTCGAAAAACCATTGATTATCTTTTATCTTTGGAATTATATTTTCCACAACTTTCTTCGTAACTGCTTTAAACCCACATTGTGCATCTGTAAAATGCGTATGGAAAAAAAATTGGATAAAAAAGAAATTAAGAACTCTTGAGGTAATTTCCCGCATCATTGTTCTTCCTTCAACTTTAGCTCCTTTTTTTAGTCTTGAGCCGATAGCCAAATCAAAACCCTTACCCAAGACATCAAGAAGACGGGGCAAATGGACAAGATCCGTTGATAAATCCAAATCCATATATGCACAAAAGTCTGTCTGCGACTGACTCCATACTCGCTTAACAGCTCCACCCCGACCTTTTCGCTCTATTCTAAAATACGAAAGATTAGGATTTTTTTTAGAAAGCACAGCTGCAATTATGGGTGTATTATCCGAGGAAGCATTATCGGCAATCGTAATGTGCCAATCATATTTTTTTAAATTTTTGCTGCAAAAGCTGTAAAGCGTTGTGATGTTTTTTTCCAACTCTTTTTCCTCATTATAGACGGGAACAGTTATCTCAACGCTTAATTTATTCATAAAAGGCTCCTTCTTTTAAACGGATATCCGCAAAGCCAAATAAAAATTAAGGTTATTATGCTAATTAATGATATCCAATTCCCAGTACCCCTCACTGTCGTGTTGGTAAACTTAGAAATAAGAGTGTGGGAACCAACAGGAATTTTCAAAGTTATGAGCTTTAATTTATTATTGTCCGTATATGATATTTGCTTTCCATCCATGTAAATTTTCCATCCCGGAAATGAATATGTGTTTATTCTCATTACGCTTTCTTTGTTAGCCGACAATGAGTATTTTTTTTCTTGAGGTAAATTTTGAATCTCTTTAACCTTCATTTCTCCGCTTATTACGCTATAGCTTTGTTTCGCTATATCGATCCTGTCTATATCGATAAGTGTCGTATTAATGTCTGATTTTCTAGTTGCTATTCCCTTTGGTACATATTCCGCTGCCAATTTACTCGTATCCCAACGAATCTTTTCCTGGTTTGTGTAATCAGAATCCTTAACAGAAAGAAAGTATTTTGCGGGTTTAAAATAATTAACATTTAACGCAACTAATAAAAATGCAACAATAATCGCTAAAAAAACTCTAATATTTCTAGTAAATGGAACTAGTGTAATCGAACCCGCAAGTAATGATGAAAAAAATGCTGAAAAAATAAGGAAACGCCAGGGAAATTGAACGTACCAAAGAGGTTGGATTATGTCCCAGATAAACTTTGAGTGAAATGTTTGCATAAATAATGAGAAAAATAATAGCAAAACAAAAAGAGATAAGATCATCCAATTTTTATTTTTTAATTTAAATAGAATCAATGCTAAAAAAATTGCCAAAAAAGAAAGAATTATATGTATTTTGCCGATCTGGAAAGATAAACCGTCATATAAACCATATATCGACCCTCCGTATCCCCATGGGGAATCCCAAAATTGTCTAATATACACAAAATGGAGATTATAATTAGCTAATTCCGTAGTTAGAATATCAACCATGGTAAACTTTTTTTCAAAAAATGAAGGTAACCAAAAAAAACAGGTCAAAGAAAATGCAAAAAATACAGAGAATAAGCCACTAATTAAAAATCTTCTTTTATTTTTACTTTTCAGAATAATGAAAATAAGATAGGCAAGTATAAATGGACCGGCCATCAATGCAACTAAATTGTGCGTTAAAATAAGGCATGCGCTAAAGATAGTCGAAAAAATAAAAAATCTCCTTTTGTGAGTTTTATCTAATTCATAAAAAGACCAAAATATTGCCGGAAGAAAAACAAACGACCAAAACTCCGGTAATGCTCCCCTGACATACACATCTAGAGAATGATAAGGTGCGTATACATAAGCGATCGCAGATATTAAACCGCCCAATTTACCAAAGAATTCCTTTGATAAAAGGTACATAAAAAAAGAGCTTAAAATAAACCCCAACCCTATCATAATTTTCGTAGATTCTATATAAGAAAATCCTATTAGTTTAAAGATTTCCGCAACATAATAAGCAAAGGCGGGATAAAAATTAAAAAATGGATAACCATACCCAAATCCCAAATTTGGAGCAATTCTGGGCGGAATATGTCCTGCTTGAAGCGCCTGATTTAAATCAAACAATCTAGCTATCTGCTCATCGTCGTGCATTGGAAAAAATCCGGGCTGGAATAAGGGACGGATCGCCCAAAAACAAACAACTATAACAAAAAGAAACCACCAGTATTTCATTATCATTTATTATTTTGCTTTGATAATTATACCTTTTTTAATTAATAAGAACCATGATAAAAGTAAAAAAACCGTAGCTAAAGAAATTAAGTCGCTTATTAAGCGAATGTTAGTCTCTTTAAAACCTACATCTACTTTATGTTTTCCGGATGGGATGACTAGATGAATTAAGCCATACTTATTGTCATATGAAATAACAGTTTTTTTGCCATTCAATTTTGCTTCCCATCCGGGAAAATAAATACTACTTATCTCTAAAATACTTTTTTCTGTTAAATTAACATTAAAGGAAAACTTACTGCCGCCACCCCTAAAATCCTCTATTGTCCCCTTCCCTTGAACTATTTTAATTTTCTTTTCTGGGGAACTATTAGGAATTTTCCCGACCCATTTAGGCATATATTCGTTTTTGACCGTTGTTGAATCCTGATTTGTTGAGTAAAAAGTATCGGGATAATTTTGATACTGACTTGGGGAAATAAAAGATCTTGCAGAAATAAAAATTAAAAACAAATATATAAGAATAAAAGCTTTTTTCCATATCTTAACGGAATTAATTTGGTAAGCTACCAAATATGAAACTCCTAGGATAGTTAAAGATATAAATCTAAAAGGAAATTGTATTAAATTAGCTAAAATGCTATTCCACAAAGCAGCACTTATGGGTAATGTAAAAAATATAGAAAAAATTGTAACCATGGCAAAGTATATAAATCTCAAGTCTTTTTTTAAAATAAAAAATAAACTTAATATTATAGAGAAAAGCAAAGTAATCCCGAATAAATTAATATTTTTTAAAGATATAAAATAGTCCGCATAATTTGATACTGGAATCCTGTCAAACACCGTAAATTGCTTATCATAAAGCGCAGGAATCCAGAAAAAAGCACTCAGAGATAAACCTATTACCAGGCAAAATAGAGAATTTAAAAAATTATTTTTAGGTAGAATAAGATGATATATAAAAATTATCGGTATAAAAATAAAAGCTAAACTATTATGCGAAGTAATCAATAATCCGTAGCCCAGACTTATCAAAAAAATATTTCTTTTTTCAATCGCCCATAAAATAAATGGGATAATTGCTAAAGCAAGAACTTCTCCAACTGATCCTCTTTTATATACATCCCAAAGATGATAGGGAAAAAGAGTGTAGGCCAATGCACCAATCAAAGAAGCTATATTGGTAAATGTTTTTCTGAGCCACAAGAAAGAAAAAAATGATGAAGATATTAAACTTATTCCTAGAATTATTTTTAT
>Ga0080064_1000663_pt1 | contig 84895 bp, 98 predicted proteins | sample Subgrocontami54m_FD_69260 | JGI IMG/M metagenome (GOLD analysis project Ga0080064, IMG submission 69260) | Subsurface groundwater microbial communities from S. Glens Falls, New York, USA - GMW46 contaminated, 5.4 m (SPADES assembly) (version 2) ... | reverse complement strand
CTGTAGCACCTGTCCCCTTTGAGAAATATTTTTAATCCTTCTCTCCGGCATAGCCTACAGGCCGAATCTATATATCTTGCCAAAAATACCTCCTTACTCAATCACCATGCTAATAACTAAATAATTAAAAGATTATACCTTTTTAGTTAGACGCGCCGTCTTTTGGGCGGACGACACCCATTATGAGGGATAGGCGTTACATCTCTTATTAAGCTGATTTTAAGCCCGGCCAACTGAAGGGATCTCAACGCCGATTCTCTTCCCGAACCAGGTCCCTTCACGTAAACCTGCACATTCCTTAAACCGTGCTCCTTGGCCTTTTTAACGGCACTCTCCGCGGCCATTTGCGCTGCAAAAGGCGTACTCTTGCGCGATCCCTTAAAACCTTCCGTCCCCGAAGAAGCCCAGGCAATTACGTTACCGCTAAGATCGGCAATGCTCACGATGGTATTATTAAAAGTGGATTGTATATGGGCAATACCCTCCGTAATGTTCTTTTTTTCCTTTTTCTTTCCTACTTTCCTGACTACTTTTGCCATGATACCTCCGAGGATGCCCCACTAATTTATACCATCTAACTGAACAGCACCGTTAGATATAATTGAAGCTACTTCTTTTTGGCCGCGATCGCCCGTCTTGGTCCTTTTCTGGTACGGGCATTCGTGCTTGTCCTTTGCCCACGGGTAGGCAACCCTTTACGATGCCTCAAGCCCCGATAGGCGCCTATATCCATTAGACGCTTAATCGACATTGATATCTCGCGTCGCAAATCTCCCTCTACCTTGATCTCTCTGTCAATAATATTGCGAATAGCCGCAATCTCAGAATCGGCAAGACTGTCTGTCTTCGTATCGCTGCTTACACCCGCCTTATCAAGTATCACCAATGATTTACTACGGCCAATGCCGTATATGTAAGTAAGCGCGATTTCGATTCTTTTATTCTTTGGTAGATCCACCCCCGCAATTCTCGCCACCTTACTACCTCCTAAATTCCGCGCTCCACGATTATTTATTCCTCTCGGCGCCTAACTTTGCCGCAAAATCCTTGCCGACAACTAACCCTGCCGCTGCTTGTGCTTGGGGTTCTCACATATTACCCTCAACACGCCACGCCTTTTAATAAGTTTACACTTATCACATATCTTTTTCACAGACGACCTTACCTTCACCGTATCACCCCAACCTCTTAAGCCCCCAGCGTTATCCCTTGAACAGTACAACCCCGATCCGTGGCTTCATCTATTTATATTAACCGTTAATATCCCGCTCCCTTACTTAGTCCTGTAGATAATTCGCCCGCGAGACAAGTCGTATGGTGACAACTCCACCGTTACCTTATCTCCCGGCAGAATCTTGATAAAATGCATCCGCATTTTACCAGAGATATGAGCAAGAACCTTGTACCCGTTTTCCAGTTCTACTCGGAACATGGCATTTGGTAAAGGCTCTATCACTCGGCCCTCAACTTCAATTGCTTCTTCCTTTACCATATGCCGTCGCTCTTGCCTCTGCCTTTCACCATTGCTACACTACAAGCTTATCAGTGCAATCTGCTTAGAACCACCGGGCCTGCCGACGTTATTGCGACGGAATGCTCAAAATGAGCCGACAAACCAGCATCTTCCGTCACGACTGTCCATTCATCCGGCTTAACCTTGACCCTGTACGTGCCTGCATTAACCATCGGTTCAATGGCCAGCACCATTCCTATCTTCAACTCCATACCCCGGCCAGGAACGCCAAAGTTCGGGACCTGCGGGTCTTCATGCAAACTTCTGCCGATACCATGTCCGACAAAATCCCTGACGACAGAATAGCCGGCAGCTTCCGCACAACTCTGCACGGCAAAAGAGATATCCCCTAGTCTGTTGCCCGCTCGAGCCGCCCCGATTGCATCTTCTAAACCCTTTTCCGTTACTTGCAGTAACCTTGCAGCAAATACCGATATCTTTCCTACCGGCACGGTAATGGCTGCGTCACCATAATAACCGTTCTTAAAAACACCAAAATCCAGACTTATTATGTCACCCTCGATGAGAACCCGCTCCGAAGGCAAACCATGCACAACCTCATTATTAACAGAGGTGCATAGAGAATAAGGGTAGCCCAAATAACCTTTAAAGGCAGGTTTAACTTTCTTTCTTGCAGCTAAATCTTCTGCCAGTTTGTTAAGCTCTCTGGTGGTGACACCCGGTTTTACCGAACTCCTCAACTCTAAAAGAATCTCAGCAACCACCTGATTGCAATCTAGTATTCTATCTATCTCTTCGGGCTGCTTTAAGATGACCATATGCTCAGTCAGCGCCTTTTCGCAATGCGGCCCTTCTTCATAAATCCCTCATACTGCCTGCTCAGAAGATGGGTCTCAATCTGCGAGGCCGTGTCCAGGGCGACACCTACCACAATAAGAAGCGCCGTACCGCCGAAGTAAAACGGAACATTGAAATTGCTAATGAGAACACTGGGCAGCACACACACTGCCGAAACATAGATAGCCCCGCTGAAAGTCAAGCGGGTTAAGACATCATCTATATACTCGGCGGTTTTTTTGCCGGGCCTAATGCCGGGAACATATCCACCGTATTTCTTAATATTGTCTGACACCTCTATAGGATTAAATGTGACAGCCGTATAAAAATAACAAAAGAACACGACAAAACCCACAAATAAAAGCTCATAACCAACCCTGCCAGGCATCAACGCATCAGCCACTGCCTTCATCCAGGGGTGCGGAATAAAATTGGCAATTGTCGCTGGAAACATGATTAGCGACGAGGCAAATATTGGCGGTATCACACCAGCGGTGTTTACCTTCAAAGGCAGATGCGTTGTTTGTCCGCCATACATTTTATTGCCCACCACCCGCTTGGCATATTGAATGGGTATCCGACGCTGACCGCTTTCTACGAAAACTACTAAAGCCACCACCAGCACGATTAAAACGAGCAAGAGCAGTACAAATAATATGCCCATCTCACCACTCGCCAGTAACCGAAAAGTATTGACAATGGCCTCCGGACCACGGACAATTATACCTGCAAAGATAATGAGCGAGATACCGTTGCCGATGCCTCTTTCCGTAATCTGCTCGCCCAGCCACATGATAAAGGCCGTACCCGCAGTAAGGGTTATGACTGTCATTAAGCGAAAGCCCCAGCCAGCCTGGATAACAATTGCCACCCCTGACGGACCGGACATATTCTCCAAACCGATAGCAATACCAAGCCCTTGAATCACGCTTAACAGCACAGTTCCATAGCGAGTGTACTGTGTTATTTTCTTTCGGCCCGCATCGCCCTCCTTGGATAACCTTTCCAAGTATGGCACAGCTACCGTCAAAAGCTGTAAAATGATGGACGCGCTGATATACGGCATAATCCCCAGCGCAAACACCGAAAGCCTGCTCAGGGCACCGCCCGCAAACATGTCGAACAATCCCAGCAGGGACCCCTTATTCTGATCAAAAAAAGCAGCTAGCGCGTTGGTATCAATACCAGGCGTAGGCACATGAGATCCAACCCTGTAAACGGCCAGCAAAAGAAAAGTCAGCAGTATCCTTTTCTGTAACTCGGGCACTTTCGAAATATTATTAATACCGCCTAGCAAATCAGTTAACCTCTAAGATGGCGCCACCGGCATTGACGATCTTTTCTCGTGCGCTCCTGCTTATTAAGCCAACTCTTAGAGTCAGGGCGTGTTCGATATTCCCTTCGCCAAGAATTTTGAAAGCTTCTGCGCCTCGTTTTATCAAACCACTATTTACCAGCAGCTCCTCATCAACAAGGCTGCCTTGTGGAAATCTTTGCAATTCTCCCACATTGACAATACTAACGTCCAACCGGAAAGGATTACGGAAACCGCGTTTCGGCAGCCTTCTGGTGAGGGGCATCTGCCCGCCTTCAAAAGCAGGCCTAGTTCCGCCCCCGGAACGGGCATTTTGCCCCTTGTGCCCCCTGCACGAAGTGCCACCGTGCCCTGAACCGTTTCCACGTCCCACCCTTTTTCTTTTCTTCCTGGACCCAACCGGCGGCTTTAAGGTGGCTAAATTCATATGTCTTTTCCTTCAACTTCTTCTAGTGTAATTAAGTGCAGTACTTTCTGTGCCATGCCACGGATCTCAGGGGTATCACTCAGAAACACTGTTTTATTAAGCTTCCCCAGCCCCATTCCATGCATTATGCGCCGCTGTTTTTCCGGCCTTCCGATATAACTCTTTGTTTGCTTGATCTTTAGCATTTTCACTGATAGCCTTCTTTCGCTTTCGTCATATCTCACTTATACCCTTACCCCTAAGAGCGGCAATATCAGCAGGCATTCGCAGTTGGTAAAGCCCATCTATGGTTGCTTTAACCAAATTATGCGGGTTATGGGAACCAAGGCATTTAGTAAGAATGTTATGTATCCCGGCGACCTCCAACACGGCCCGCACCGCACCACCGGCGATGAGCCCCGTACCTTCAGATGCCGGCTTTAGGAGCACCTTGCCGGCGCCGAAGTGACCCACCACCCCGTAGGGAATCGTCCCGCCCAGGACAGCAAACTTCATCATCTCCTTTTTGGCCTGCTCCATACCCTTCCTGATCGCCTCAGGCACTTCATGAGCTTTGCCCAACCCAGCGCCCACTGAACCTCTTCCGTCGCCAACAACAACAATGGCGCTGAATCTGAATCTTCTCCCACCTTTAACGACCTTAGCGGTTCTGTTAATGGCAATTACCCTATCCTGGAGTTCCTTCTCCTGTTCCTTTATTTCTCTCGTAATCAATGGGGAATCCTCGTTAATATTTGCTCATCATTTAAAATTTCAAACCCGCCTCGCGAGCGGCCTCAGCGAGCGCTTTTACTCTACCGTGATAAAGGAACCGTCCTCTGTCAAAAGTAACTTGTTCTATGCCGCAGCTCAATAAGCGCTGAGACAACAACTTACCCACTTCCTTGGCAGCATCAACCTTTTTCATGCCAGCGACCAGATCCCTTAACTCTTTACTTAGAGTGGACACCTCCCCGACAGTACGAGCCGTATCGTCGGCTATGGCCTGGACATATATATGTCTTGCACTCCTAAACACCGAGATTCGGGGCCTCGCTTCCGTGCCGCTTATCTTGCCTCTTACTCTTGCCTTACGCTTGGCCCTGATCTTCTCTATCTTCTTTATTGCCACCGTCCTACCTCTTCCCAGCTAAGTCAACTTATCAGAATTGCACCGCTACTTAGTCCCGACAGACTTGCCAACCTTTCTTCGGACCTTTTCACCTACATATCTTATCCCTTTACCTTTATACGGTTCGGGTTTCCTCAAGGACCGAATTTCGGCAGCAACTCTGCCCACAAGCTCTTTATCGATACCGGCGACAAACACATTAACCTGCTTATCGACTCTGATTTCAATCCCCTGGGGAATTGTATATTCAATAGGGTTGGAGTAACCAAGCAAAAACTTAACGCTGCCATCTTTAACCTCGGCTCGATAACCAACGCCTGAAATCTCCAAACCCTTTTCAAATCCTTTACTTACACCTGTTACCATATTTCCCAGCAATGTGCGCACTAATCCGTGGTACGCCTTTTCCTTCCCAACATCGGAACAACTTGCCACATTGATAACACCGCTATCCATACTGACTTCCACACCAAGGGGCAATACCATGGATAATGCCCCTTTCGGACCGACTACATTTACAGCGGAATCCTCTCGCCGCACCTTGACACCGGACGGTATTTCTATGGGTTTTTTTCCAATTCTTGACATTATTCCTTCTCCCGAAATATAGACCGAGGGGAAATTCCCTGAAAGATTATTACCAAACGCTACAAAGAAGCTCTCCGCCCACATTTTGCGTCTTTGCCTCTTTGTCAGTCATGACACCTTTCGAGGTCGAAATAATCGCCACCCCATAGCCGTCCAAAACTTTAGGTATTTTATCGCTCGGCACATAAACCCTGCGTCCCGGCTTGCTGATTCTCTGCAAGTCTGTGATGCAGGCGGTTTTTAAGCCTTGATATTTCAGATAAATCCGCAGCATTTCGTGCCCTAAACTATTCCTCTTAACGTCATATCCCCCGATATAACCTGACTTCTTGAGCACCTTGCAAATATTCTGATTCGTCCGCGACAAGATGACATCCACAGACTTAAAATGCACCCTGCTGGCATTCCTGATCCTCGTCAGCATGTCGGCAATCGGATCACTTACTCCCATACATCACTCCTTCTTGATACCTTACCAACTGGACTTAATAACACCCGGTACTTCCCCTTTCAGGGAAAGGTTCCTGAAACATATTCGACACATATCAAATTTTCTGTAATATGCCCGAGGCCGTCCGCATAACGGGCAGCGATTATATTGCCTGACAGCAAATTTCATTTTCGATTTAGCCTTTGCAATTAATGATTTCTTTGCCACACCAAGTCCTCCACGTTCCGATGCCACTGATCGCAGGCTGCACTGAGCCCGCTAACTCCTGAAAGGAACGCCCATGTATTTAAGAAGTGATCTCGCCTCTGCATCCGTTTTGGCAGAGGTCACAATAACTATATTCATCCCGCGCGCCTTATCAACCTTATCATAATCAATCTCCGGAAATATTATCTGCTCCTGCAGCCCCATAGCAAAGTTTCCCCGGCCGTCAAAGGCATTGGGCTGAATACCGCGAAAATCTCTGATCCGGGGTATGGAAGCGTTTACCAACCGATCGAAGAATTCATACATCATATCTTTGCGGAGGGTGACGCAGCAACCTATCGGCATCCCCTGCCGCAGTTTAAACGTGGCAATCGATCGCCTAGCTTTAGTAATTATCGGTTTTTGTCCCGTAATAAGTGCCAATTCTTCTGCAGCCTTATCTAAGATTTTGGCATTTTGAATTGCCTCTCCGACCCCCATATTAACGACTATCTTCTGCAGCTTAGGCACCTGCATAAGATTCTTATATCCCCATTCCTTGATTAAGGCTGGAACTACTTCCTGGGTATAATATTTCTTTAATCTCGCCATTTTTTTGACCTTATGCACTCAGTATTTCGTTACATTTACGACAAACGCGAACTTTTTTGCCTTCTGCCAAAAGCTTGCTTCCCACTCGCACGGAAGCGGCGCACTTGTTACAAATCAGCATCGCGTTCGAAGCATCTATCGGCGCTTCCTTCTCCACTATGCCACCCATGCCATGTGCATCAGGTTTTTGATGCCTTTTGACAAAGTTCAATTTCTCTACTACAATACAGTTTTTTCCAGAGACAACTTTCAGTATCTTGCCGGACTTGCCTTTTTCCTTACCAGCAATGACCCTCACCATGTCGCCTTTTTTCAACCCTATTCCCTGCATATTCCATCCTTACAGCATTAAAGCTTCTATTATTGTAACCACGCAACAGTCTGCACAATCACACCTGTAAAGGGCGCCCTTCACACTATAAAACCTCTGGCGCCAGGGATACAATTTTCATAAACTGTTTTGCCCGTAGTTCACGGGCTACCGGTCCAAATATTCTCGTGCCCACCGGCTCAAGCTGATTGTTAATCAACACGGCTGAGTTATCATCAAATTTCAGATAAGAACCATCCGGCCGTCTTACCTCCTTTACGGTGCGAACAACCACCGCCTTCATGACATCTCCCTTTTTAACCTTTGAATTGGCAATAGACTCCTTTACTGCCACCACTATAACGTCGCCCACACTTGCATACCTTCGCTTCGATCCACCGAGGACTTTAATACAGGCAACTTTCTTTGCACCTGAATTATCCGCCACGTTTAAAATAGTTTGCATCTGAATCATGACAACACCTTTTCGCCAGATCTTCTACCTGAGTATCACCATCTAAAGCTTTATGAAAAAGCTACTGACGACACCGAGCAAAAAAGACGGTTAAACTGACTATTTCGCCTTCTCTAATATTTCCCTGAGCCGCCAACGCTTATCCTTACTAAGTGGTCGAGATTCCATAATCATGACCTTATCGCCGATTTGACATTCATTTCGCTCGTCATGGGCTTTGTATTTGACGTGCCTTCTTATATATTTTTGGAAAGCGCGGTGCTTGACAAATCTCTCCGTTTTCACAACAACGGTTTTTTCCATGCCGTTACTCACCACGACGCCCGTAATTAGCCGTTTATTACCCCGCTCCGCCATGCTAATGAGCCTCCCTCTCCCTCAATACTGTCTTTATCCTGGCTATGTCCCTTTTCGTTTTTCCCAACGTCGAAGGCGTTTCCAGTTGTCCCGATGTGTGACGGATACGCAGCCTGAAGAGACTTTCCTCTAGTTCCACATTTTTACGTTTCAAATCATCTATACTTAGATCAATGATATCTTTTTTCTTCATTAATTCGCCTCCCTGGCCAGAAACTTCGTTGCTATAGGCAGTTTATGGGCAGCCAATCGGAACGCCTCCAGAGCAACTTCTGGAGTAACACCATCCATTTCATACAACACTACCCCCGGCTTTATTACCGCCACCCATTCTTCCGGCGACCCTTTTCCTTTTCCCATGCGTGTTTCAGCAGGTTTCTTGGTAATGGATTTATGGGGGAATATCCTGATCCATATTTTACCGCCACGCTTAACATGACGCGTCATCGCTATTCTAGCGGCTTCAATTTGCCTCGCCGTTATCCAACCGCACTCAGTGGCCTGGAGACCATATTCACCAAAAGCCACCGTCGCACCACGGCCGGCTTTACCACCCATCCGACCTTTCTGCAGCTTCCGATATTTTACCCTCTTCGGCATTAACATAACAAACCTTCTCCCTTATCAACGGCTATGGCAAGCAGATTTCCTTAAACTGTCTTTACTCTTTCCGGTAAAACCTCACCGTGAAATAACAGAACCTTTATTCCGATGAGCCCATAAGCCGTATGAGCCTCTGTGAAGCCGTAATCTATATCTGCTCTCAGGGTATGCAGGGGCACGCGCCCTTCCCGGTACCATTCCGACCGCGACATTTCGGCACCTCCCAACCTCCCCGAACAACTTACCCGTATTCCCTTGGCACCAAATTTCAGCGCCGAGGTCACACACTTTTTCATTGCCCTTCTAAAGGCAACCCGCCTTTCCAATTGCTGAGCTATATTTTCCGCAACCAATTGTGCGTCAACTTCCGGCTTGCGTACTTCCAGAATATTGATAATTGCCTCACCGGAACTTATCTGTTCTATATCTTTTTTTAATTTTTCGATTTCCGCGCCCTTCTTACCAATAATGATCCCAGGCCGGGCTGCATAAATATTGATCTTCGACTTATTGGCCGCTCGCTCTATTTCGATTCGGGAAATACCAGCATGGTACAGCTTCTTTTTTAAGTATTTCCTTACCCGTAAATCCTCGTGGAGCAAATCGCTATAGCCCTTTTCCGCAAACCACAGCGACCGCCATGTTTTAACCCCGCCTAACCTGAACCCGATCGGGTTTACCTTCTGCCCCAATCCCCTACCTCCTCATCAAACTGCAATTATGACTAAAACAAAATATTATAAATAGATAGCTATGCTTCTCATACTTCCCGCAAAATCACCGTAATATGGCTCATACGTTTCTTTATGGACGCCGCCCTACCCTGAGCCCGCGCACGCCATCTCTTAAGACAGGGTCCCTGATCGACAAATACTTCTTTAACATAAAGTGTATTTTCATCAATATGCGCATTTTGTCTGGCATTGGCTATAGCTGAGGTCAGAACCTTTCGCACCGGTAAGGCTGCATACTTTCTTGTAAACATAAGTATTTTCTGAGCCTCGGCAATTCTCTTACCCCGAATCAAATCTACGACCAACCTCACCTTTTGCGGCGAAACACGAATATACTTCGCAATTGCCTTCGCTTCCATATCCTCTCCAACCTGCATCTCATATGAGATGCCACAAAACCCTCAGTACGCCCACATATTCCAGCGCCATCTCCACCGCACGTCCTACCGTCCGCAAACATCAGGACTATTTCCTGACTTTGGCTTTCCGATCCCCGGCGTGGCTATAAAACGTCCTGGTAGGAGAAAACTCACCCAGTTTGTGACCTACCATGTTTTCAGTAACGAAAACGGGGATGAACTTCCTACCATTATGAACAGCAAATGTGTGCCCTATCAATTCCGGCGTTATTGTGGACCGGCGCGACCAAGTCTTTAAAATGCCCTTGCTCCCCGTAGATTCCGCCGCTCTTACTCTTCCTAGAAGCCTGTCTTCAACGTAGGGCCCCTTCTTTATCGAACGCGCCACCTTCTAACCTCTTCTTTTAACGATATATTTATCAGTATTTTTGTTCGTTCGCGTCTTATGCCCTTTAGTAGGCACTCCCCAGGGAGTGCAGGGATGCCTGCCTCCAGAAGATTTGCCCTCTCCACCACCCATCGGATGATCAACCGGATTCATAGCTACGCCCCTGACCTTCGGACGTCGTCCCAACCAACGCGAGCGGCCCGCCTTGCCCAAACTGACATTTTCATGATCAATATTACCGACCTGCCCAAGAGTAGCCTTGCATTCTACAAAAACTCTCCTGACTTCGCCAGATGGCAGCCTGACCTGTGCATAGCGGCCTTCTTTAGCCATGAGCTGCCCCAAAGTGCCTGCACTGCGGATCATTTGCCCGCCCCGCCCCACCTTAATTTCCAGATTGTGAATCAGCGAACCTACCGGCATATTTTTTAAGGGCACCGTATTGCCTACCTTAATATCGGCGCTATCGCCGCTTACGACCTCATCACCGACAAACAATTTAGCCGGCGCAATAATGTAGCGCTTTTCCCCATCTGCATAATTCAGTAACGCGATGCGCGAAGAACGATTTGGGTCATATTCAATTGCAGCCACTTTAGCCGGGATGTCAACCTTGTCGCGTCTGAAATCTACCAACCGATACTTCCTTTTATGCCCTCCGCCTATGTGCCTGCTGGTCATTCTGCCATAGCTGTTGCGGCCGCCCGTTCTAGGAAGTGCCTTGAGTAACTTCTTCACCGGGTCAGTAGAGGTTATCTCTTCAAAATCAGAACATGTTTGAAATCTGCGTCCCGGTGATGTCGGCTTATACTTTCTTATCGCCATAACAATTATTCCTTAATTCATTTATCCATATCTGTTTGAGCAGAACAATCAGAAAACTCAGACACCTTCGATAATTTCAATCCTGTTTTCTTTCGCTACGCTAACAACAGCCTTTTTCCAGGCACACTTTTCACCTATAACTTTGCCGACGCGCTTTTTCTTTCCCTGAACATTCATCACGCGCACATCCAGTACCTTCACCTTGAAAAGGCTCGCGACGGCCTTGCCTACCTCGATCTTGTTCGCATCCCTGTTAACCTGAAAAACGTACTGATTCTCAACATCTTTCAAGGTAGTAGTCTTTTCCGTAACCAGAAGCTTTTTTATAATACGATGCAGTTCCATTATGAATTTAATGTCCCTTCAATTATCCTTAAAGATGGCTCCAGGAACACAACATGCTCATGTTTAAGCAGGTCATAGACATTCACACCCTCTGTGCGCATCATTTTTACATTCTTGATATTTCTGGAGGCTTTCTCCAGCACCGGGTAAGATTTATCCAAGACAAAGAGTACCTTTTCCCAACCGAACCGTTGCAAGACCTCCATAAACTTTCTGGTCTTAATTTCTTCCAAGGGGAAATCCTTAAGTATGACCATCTGGTTTCCCCGATATTTTAACGTCAAGGCTGACTGCAGTGCCCTCCTTCTAACTTTTTTGGGCACCTTGAAGGAATAATCGCGTGGATGCGGTCCGAATACAGTGCCGCCGCCACGCCAAAGGGGTGAACGGCTCGTCCCGGACCTGGCTCGGCCCGTTCCCTTCTGACGCCATGGCTTCTTGCCGCCTCCAGAAATATCGGAACGTCCTTTAGTTTCCGCAGTACCAGATCTTTTTGAGGCTAACTGCATCCTTACAACTTCGTAAAGAACATGCTCGTTTATTTCACCGTCAAAAATGGCATCATCGAGAGTTATCTCTGATACCAGATTTTTTTCAATATCGTACACACCAGCAATCGGCATGGTAACCACCCAAGTTTAATATAATTGCCCAGTTTACTGGGAATCCTGTCCCCTCGCTCTTAGCGGGCCTTCTTTATCGTTTGCTTAACCATAAGATATCCCTTTTTACTCCCGGGAACGGCTCCCTTTACGAGCAAAAGGTTCCGGTCGGGATCCACCGCCCAGACTAATAAACCCTGTACGGTCGTCCGTTCGTCACCCATATGACCAGGCAGCTTTTGCCCCTTGAACACACGTGAAGGCTCGGCACTCGCCCCGATAGAACCGGGGGCTCGATGGAACATGGAACCATGTGTCTTGCGCCCCCCTCGAAAGCCATGTCGTTTTATAACACCCGCAAACCCCTTGCCCTTTGAGGTACCAACGATGTCGACAATATCTCCGGGTTTAAAAAAGCCAACGCCTATCTCCTGACCTACTTCATAATTATCAAGAGACTCCGGCGTGAACTCCGCCAGCATCCTGAAGCAACCCTTATCACTTTTCTTAAAGTGACCCTGGAGAGGCTTGGTAACTCTATTCTGACCAACGCGACCATAACCAAGCTGCAGAGCCTCGTACCCATCTGCTTCCTTGGTTTTCTTCTGCGTTACGAGAGAAGGTTCCGCTTCAATAACTGTAACCGGCACCGTAGCGCCGTCTTCAGAAAAAGTCTGGGTCATACCCAATTTTCTACCAATAATTCCCATCATCATATCTTCACTCTGCAAATCCGGCTCATTCTATTAAGCCTTTATCTCCACATCAACTCCCGCTGAAAGATCAAGTTTCATGAGAGCATCTACCGTCGATTGTGTGGGTTCAATGATGTCAATTAATCTCTTATGCGTCCTTATCTCAAATTGCTCCCGCGATTTCTTGTCCACATGCGGAGAACGGTTGACGCAGTATTTATTTATTTCCGTCGGCAATGGCACCGGACCGGCAATCCTGGCCCCAGTCCTTTTTGCCGTCTCAATGATTTCACCCACCGACTTATCCAGTAACTTGGAATCATACGCTTTGAGACGAATTCTTATCTTTTGTTCTTTCATGTTTTTTAATTAACCCAGAAAAGGCCAGTCGCAAGACCCGTCATGATTTATATCATCATGACATTTGCTTTTTAAACTTTCGCCCGTTATTCAGTTACCTTGCTCACAACGCCCGCCCCAACTGTTCTGCCTCCTTCGCGTATGGCGAACCTCAACTGCTCCTCCATGGCGATAGGTGTTATTAATTCAATATCCATGGTCACGTTATCGCCCGGCATCACCATCTCCACATCCGCCGGTAAAGTGGCCACACCCGTCACATCGGTGGTCCGGAAATAGAACTGGGGCCGATAACCATTAAAGAAAGGCGTGTGCCTGCCGCCTTCTTCCTTTGTTAAAACATAAACAGAAGCCTTAAATTTCGTATGGGGCGTTATAGAGCCAGGCTTTGCTACCACCTGCCCCCTTTCCACATCTTCCCTCTTAAGACCGCGCAGCAGCAAACCTACATCATCCCCCGCCCGCCCCTCATCGAGAGTTTTCCGGAACATTTCCACCCCGGTACAGACCGTCTTAGCATTGGGCCTAATCCCGATAATTTCTACTTCTTCACCAACCTTTACAATGCCGCGATCAATCCTGCCCGTCACTACCGTACCGCGTCCAGAAATGGTAAACACATCCCCCACGGGCATGAGAAACGGTTTATCTAAATCTCTAACCGGGTCTGGAATATAGTTATCCACAGCATCCATCAGTTCGTCAATAGACTTAATATCCGGGGAAGTTTTTTCCTCTGCCTGCAAAGCCTTCAGCGCTGACCCTCTAATGATCGGTATATCGTCACCAGGAAATTCATACGCCGTTAAAAGCTCTCTTAACTCCAGCTCCACCAAATCTAAAAGTTCAGGATCATCAACTAAATCCACCTTGTTTAAATATACTACGATGTAAGGAACCTGAACCTGTCTTGCCAAAAGGATATGCTCTCTCGTCTGGGGCATGGGGCCATCCGATGCAGCGACAACGAGAATTGCACCATCCATATGGGCGGCGCCGGAAATCATATTCTTTATATAATCGGCATGCCCCGGACAATCCACATGGGCATAGTGACGTTTACTAGTTTCATATTCCACGTGGGAGATGTTGATAGTAACGCCTCTTTCCTTCTCCTCCGGAGCGTTATCTATAGAATCAAAAGGTCTGAACTCAGCGAATCCCTTTTGGGCCTGATGTTTTGTAATAGCAGCCGTTAGGGTGGTCTTGCCGTGATCAACATGCCCTATCGTACCGATATTTAAATGTGGCTTGTTCCTTTCAAATTTTTTCTTACCCATCTCCATTTACCTCCTTAAGCTTTAAATACTATCCTTAATGGCTGGACATCGCTAGAATCTGTAGTGCGCGAAAGCCTTGTTTGCTTCCGCCATTTTATGCACACTTTCCTTCTTCTTGATAGCCGCGCCTCTGTTATTGGACGCATCAATCAATTCCGCCGCCAGCTTTTCCCGCATGGTCTTTTCGCCGCGCTCACGTGCGTGCATAATCAACCACCGGATACCCAGAGCAACCCGGCGGGAAGTTGCCACCTCCGTTGGCACCTGATAGGTTGAACCCCCAACGCGCCTTGCTTTAACTTCGATAACCGGCTTTACATTATTAACAGCCTTTTCAAACAGCTCTACCGGAGGCTCCTTAACTTTTTTTTCAATGATCTCGAAGGCACCGTAAAGTATTGACTCAGCAACGCTCTTTTTACCTTTTTTTAAAAGGTTATTTATAAATTTGGCCACCAATTGGTTATTGTATTTTGGATCCGGCAGCACTTCCCTTTTAGCTATTTCTCTTCTTCTCGGCATAATGAGGATTCCTAATTAACCCGGCCTTTTGGCGCCGTACTTGGACCTGCTCTGTTTTCTATCCTGCACACCTACAGCATCTAATGTGCCCCTTACGATATGATACCTGACACCGGGAAGATCCTTCACTCTCCCGCCGCGCACTAAAACGACGGAATGTTCTTGAAGATTGTGCCCTATTCCAGGAATATAAGAAGTTACTTCATAGCCGCTGGTAAGCCTAACTCGTGCGACCTTCCTCAAAGCTGAATTAGGCTTCTTTGGCGTCGTTGTATATACCCGCACGCAAACACCCCTTCTCTGAGGTGAACTGGCAAGCGCCGGGGTGGTCACCTTCTGCCCGATTTTCACCCTTCCCTTGCGGACTAACTGATTTACTGTCGGCATTACTCTTCCCCTAAATATTACTACCATTCACTCTGGCAATTTGGCACTGCAAAAGGAGGATTGACTATCAATTTGCCGCCGTCATGTCAAGCTTTTTCTCGTCGATATTTTCGCTATTGCTGTCTGATTCAGGGGCAGCAAACATTATTTCGTCAGCTTCCGTCTTGATCCCAAGCTTTCGGTAAAGAGGAAGGCCGGTGCCTGCGGGAATTAATCTTCCCATTATGACATTTTCTTTCAAGCCGCGCAAATAGTCCGTCTTACCTGCCAGGCTTGCTTCCGTAAGCACTCGCGTCGTCTCCTGGAAAGAAGCGGCCGAGATAAAGCTCTGGGTACTCAAAGAAGCCTTCGTTATACCCAACAAAATCGGTTTTCCTATGGCAGGCTTGTTGTTCTTGTCTGTCACCCTTTCGTTCTCATCCTGCAACCGATATTTTTCCACCTGTTCATCACCGATGAAGTTTGTATCTCCAGGATCCAGAATTTTTACGCGACGCAACATCTGACGGACAATAACTTCCATATGCTTGTCGTTAATCTTCACGCCCTGCAGACGATATACTTCCTGCACTTCATCCACCAGATACTTGGCCAACTCTTTTTCTCCCTTGATAGCCAGGAGATCGTGGGGATTATGCACCCCGTCCATAAGCGGCTCCCCTGCCGTAACCCGGTCCCCCTCCTGGACACTGACGTGCTTGCCTTTGGGAATCAGGTACTCCTTTTCCTCGCCTACATCAGGGGTAACGACCACCTTCCTCTTTCCCTTTGCATCTTTCCCATAAGATACCACACCGTCTATTTCGCTAATCACCGCATATTCCTTCGGTTTTCGCGCCTCGAATAGTTCCGCGACACGCGGCAACCCCCCCGTAATATCTTTTGTCTTTGTCGTTTCACGGGGTATCTTGGCAAGGATATCACCGGCGCGCACTTCTTCCCCCTCGGATACGACAATGTTGGCGCCGACGGAAAGAAGGTGTCTCGCCGCAGAAGCCTTCGTACCAGGTGCCTTGGCAGTTTTACCTTTACTGTCTTTAAGAGAAACGCGCGGCCGCAAATCTGCCCCCTTAAATTCCACAATTACCTTGCGGGACAAACCGGTTGTCTCATCAACCTGTTCCTGCATGGTTTTCCCTTCGATAATATCGCCAAACTTAACCGTGCCATCGACCTCGGCTAAAATCGGAATAGAAAAGGGGTCCCACTCCGCCATCAAATCGCCGCGCTTAACCTGACTCCCATCCACAGACTTCACATGAGCGCCGTAGGGAACCGTGTACTTGCCCCGGCTTCTACCATGTTCATCCAACACATGCAGTTCCCCATGTCGGTTCATAACCACTAAATCGCCTGTTTTACTTACCACGGTTTGCAAATTCATAAAAGCGACCTTGCCGTCATGCCGCGCCTCCAAGGTGGAGTGCTCCTCAAACTTTGCGGTGCCACCGATATGAAATGTCCGCATCGTGAGCTGTGTTCCCGGCTCACCGATAGACTGAGCCGCCACAACCCCGACCGCTTCACCGATATTAACGAGGTGGCCATGGGCAAGGTCGCGACCATAGCACATGGCACAGACGCCATGCTTTGAACGACAGCTGAGGACAGACCTGATATTAACCCGTTCGATGCCGGCCCTGTCTATTCTCTCCGCGATCGCCTCATCGATTTCCTGGTTCTTATTGACCAGTATTTCGCCGGTGAAGGGATCCAGAATTTCCGTCAGGGCGACCCGTCCCAGCACTCGTTCTCCGGGTGTCTCAAATATTTCACCGCCTTCCATCAACGCCATTACGAAAATACCGTCGATAGTCCCGCAGTCTTCCTCAGTGATAATACAGTCCTGGGCAACATCAACCAAACGGCGCGTCAGATACCCGGAATTTGCCGTCTTTAATGCTGTGTCAGCAAGTCCCTTACGCGCACCGTGCGTTGAAATAAAATACTGGAGAACAGTCAAGCCCTCCCGGAAATTAGCCGTAATCGGAGTTTCAATGATTTCCCCAGAAGGTTTGGCCATCAAACCTCGCATCCCCGCCAATTGCCGGAGCTGCACGGCGCTTCCCCTAGCTCCGGAATCGGCCATCATGAAAATCGGGTTAAAGCTGCCTATCCGTTTTTTGCTGCCATCGGCAAGTTCAATTTCTTCCGTACTGATGCCGGTCAGCATTTCTACCGCAATGTTCTCCGTTGCCTGTGCCCAAATATCGATTACTTTGTTATAACGCTCTCCATCGGTGATCAACCCGTCCATATATTGCTTCTGAATCTTGATCACGTCCCGGTCAGCGCGCGACACAATTTCTTTTTTGTTATCCGGAATGATCATATTGTGGGCAGCAAATGATATCCCCGACCTCGTGGCATATTTAAAACCTAAATCCTTCAAGCGGTCGGCCAGAAGAACCGTGGTCTTGTCGCCGCATGACCGGTAGCAATAATCTATCAGATTGGCCAATTCTTTTTTATTCATTACCTTGTTAATAAGATCAAAAGCCAATTCCGACGGGATTATTTCATAGAGGATTACTCTACCCACCGTAGTTTCTTTAATCTCCCCCTGGATACGCACCTTAATCCTGGCCCGAAGATCAATAACGTTATTATCGAAAGCACTGCGCACCTCTTCCGGTCCGGAAAACACCATGCCTTCCCCAAGAGCGCCGTCTCTATCTCTCGTTAAATAATATATCCCCAACACGATATCCTGGCTGGGAATAATAATCGGCTTACCGTTCGCCGGCGACAGGATATTATTCGTCGACATCATTAATATGCGCGCCTCTGCCTGGGCCTCAATAGATAGGGGCACATGCACCGCCATCTGGTCACCATCGAAGTCGGCATTAAATGCCGTGCAAACCAACGGGTGCAATTGGATAGCTTTGCCTTCAATAAGAATCGGCTCAAAAGCCTGAAGACCTAATCTGTGCAGTGTCGGCGCTCTGTTCAACATAACCGGGTATTCGCGCACAACTTCGTCTAAGGCATCCCATACCTCCGATGTTTCCTTCTCCACCATTTTTTTGGCACTTTTGACGGTAGTAACATAGCCCTTGTCCTGAAGCCTGTTGTAAATAAAAGGCTTGAAGAGCTCAAGCGCCATTTTTTTAGGTAAGCCACATTGATGCAGGCGCAAATCCGGTCCCACCGTAATTACGGAACGACCGGAATAATCAACGCGTTTACCCAGCAGATTTTGTCTGAACCGTCCCTGCTTTCCCTTCAGCATGTCGGAAAGAGAGCGCAATGGTCTCTTATTCGACCCCGTAATAGCTCTGCCTCGCCTGCCATTGTCAAAAAGCACGTCAACAGCCTCCTGGAGCATGCGCTTCTCATTACGGATAATGATCTCTGGAGCGTTCAACTCTTGCAGGCGTTTAAGACGATTATTTCTATTTATGACTCTGCGGTAAAGATCATTCAGGTCCGAGGTGGCAAAACGGCCCCCGTCCAGCGGCACCAAGGGACGAAGATCCGGGGGAATAACTGGTAGTATGGTCAATACCATCCATTCCGGTTTATTCTGGGACTTCTTTAAGGCTTCCAATACCTTAAGTCTTTTGATAGCCTTCTTTCTTTTGGTATCGGACGTTGCGGTCTTTACTTCCTCGCGCAGGCTATCCACCAACTCGTTGACCTGCACTTCTTCCAGCAGTTTTCTTACCGCCTCCGCCCCAATGCCCACTTCAAAGGCATCTGCACCCAACTGCTCCCGCAGATCATAGTACTCTTCTTCAGAAAGGAGTTGTTGCACCTTCAAATCGGTGTTTTTAGGATCCATAACGATCCATGCTTCAAAGTACAGAATTCTTTCCAATTCTTTCAAGGTAAGGTCAAGAACGCAACCAATCCGGCTCGGCAAACTTTTGAGAAACCAGATATGGGCAACGGGCGTGGCTAAAGTAATGTGCCCCATCCTTTCCCGGCGTACCTTGGAAGGTATGACATCAACGCCGCACTTCTCGCAAACTATACCGCGATGTTTTATCCGCTTATAACGCCCGCAAAGACATTCATAGTCCTTAACCGGGCCAAAAATCTTGGCGCAGAAAAGCCCGTCGCGCTCCGGTTTAAAAGTACGGTAATTGATCGTTTCCGGCTTTTTTACCTCACCATGCGACCACGCCAGAATGTCTTCCGGCGAAGCAATGGAGATATTAATAGCATCAAATCTAATCGGGTCTTTAGGCTTTTCAAAATAATTAAAAACGTTTTCCAAGTATCATTTCCTCCCCAACAGCGATCCTTATTGTGGTGCAATAACGAATTCTACCGTCTGGTTCACTCCTCTTCAATCAATTTTACATTGAGGCAGAGGCTCTGCAACTCCTTAACTAATACATTGAAGGACTCCGGCAGCCCCGGTTCAAAGGTATGCTCGCCCTTGACAATGGCCTCATAAATTCTGGTTCTACCGGCAACATCATCAGACTTAACTGTTAGAAACTCCTGGAGAGAATAAGCCGCACCGTAAGCCTGCATTGCCCAGACTTCCATCTCTCCCAGCCGCTGACCGCCGAATTGCGCCTTCCCTCCCAGGGGCTGCTGGGTAACCAATGAATAGGGCCCAATCGAGCGTGCATGGATTTTATTATCCACCAGATGGTGCAACTTTAGCATGTAAATGATACCCACGGTTATTTCCTGATCAAAAGCCTCGCCCGTACGCCCATCATAAAGGGTCGTCTGCCCCGTTTCCGGTAGGCCAGCCATTGAAAACATTTCCCGAATGTCTTTTTCCGTGGCACCATCAAATACAGGGGAGGCCATCGTTATGCCCCTTTTCAAATGCTGGGCAAACTGTCTGGCTTCTTCTTCGCTCGCTCCATCTATGAAATTATCGAAATCCTTCGAGGTATAAATTTCTTTCAGCCTTTTTTTAATTTCCATGTGGTCGGCTTGCTTGGTGATGAGGTCATTAATTTTCTCTCCCAGCCCTCTAGCAGCCCAACCAATATGCGTTTCCAATATCTGCCCTACATTCATTCGGGAAGGTACACCCAAAGGATTTAGAACGATATCCACCGGCCGCCCATCTTTGAAATAGGGCATGTCCTCCTCTGGCAGGATGCGGGAAAGCACCCCTTTGTTGCCATGCCGACCGGCCATCTTATCCCCTACGGAAAGCTTGCGCTTGATAGCCACATATATCTTAACAAGCTTGATTACCCCCGGCGGCAATTCGTCACTGGCTGTCAGTTTTCCCAACTTTGCCTCAAAAAGGGCGTTTACGGCTTTCACCTTTTTTTCCAGGTTAGCCAATGCAGCTCTGATCCTTTCCTCGGCTCCCTCATCATCAAGCAGGGAAATGCTGTTCCAATATTCGAAGGGAAGCACAGCAAGGAGCTCCTCTGTAATCAAATCGCCCTTTTTCAGCGCAATCTTCTTCTTTTTCGGATCCGCTATCCTTGTGGCGCAGACCTTGCCCACCAATAGAGTGGCCACCTTGTTGCGAACGGTGTCTGTGATAATTCTTATCTTATCGTCTCTGTCCTTTTGCAGGGATTCAATAGCTTCTGCCTCAATCGCCTGTGAGCGGTGATCATTTTCCGCCCCCTTGCGGGAAAATATTTTGGCATCGATAATCGTCCCCTCCACACCAGGAGGCACCCTGAGAGACGTATCCCTCACATCACTAGCTTTTTCACCAAAAATAGTGCGGAGCAACTTCTCTTCGGGAGACAACTGCGTCTCCCCCTTCGGGGTTATTTTGCCTACAAGAATGTCACCCGCTTTTACAGATGTCCCAATTCTGATGATACCGCTTTCATCGAGATGCCTCAGCGCTTCCTCTCCCACGTTGGGAATGTCCTTGGTAATCTCTTCCTTGCCCAGCTTCGTATCCCGGGCCATTGTTTCGAATTCCTCAATATGGATAGAGGTAAAAATGTCCTCTTTGACAATTCTTTCACTGATCAAGATGGAATCTTCGTAGTTATATCCCCCCCAGGACATGAAGGCCACCATGACATTTCTGCCCAATGCCAGCTCACCATTGTCCGTGGCCGGACCATCGGCGATAATATCACCTTTTTTGACATGGGCGCCCACCTTGGCAATGGGCTTTTGGTTAAAACAAGTATCTTGATTGGAACGCTGGTATTTGATGAGGTTATAGATATCAACCCCGGTATCGAGGCCGTCCGCTTGTTCTTTGTCACACTTAATTACTATCCGGTCGGCGCCCACCCTCTCCACGATGCCATCTCTATGGGCCACTACGACGGCGCCGGAATCCCTTGCCACCACGGCCTCCATGCCTGTACCTACCAGGGGGGCCTCCGGCTTCATCAGAGGAACCGCTTGACGTTGCATATTGGAACCCATTAACGCCCGGTTGGCATCATCATGCTCTAGAAAAGGAATAAGGGTAGCTGCAACACTCACGAGCTGGTTAGGTGATACATCCATCATGTTGATTTCCTGGGGCTCAACTGTAAGGAAATCACCGCCTTTCCTGGCAGAAATCAGTTCACCAACAAACTTTCCAGTTTTATCGAGGGGACGATCCGCCTGGGCGATGATGAGGTTTTCCTCCTCAATGGCCGTCAAATAACGAACTTCATCCCGCACCTTCCCGTCCTCAACCACCCTGTAAGGGGTTTCAATAAAGCCGAATTCATTGACTCGGGCATAGGTGCTCAATGAAACAATAAGCCCGATATTGGGCCCCTCCGGTGTCTCTACCGGACAGATACGGCCGTAATGGGTCGGATGAACATCACGCACTTCAAAACCCGCCCTTTCCCTCGTAAGACCGCCGGGTCCAAGGGCCGACAGTCTCCTCTTATGGGTAATCTCAGAAAGGGGATTGGTTTGATCCATAAACTGTGACAACTGGCTGCTGCCGAAGAATTCGTTAACCACCGCCGACACGGGTTTGGCGTTTACCAGGTCATGTGGCATTAATGTCTCAATATCCTGCAAGCTCATTTTCTCTTTAATCGCCCGTTCCATCCTTACCAGCCCGACGCGATATTGATTCTCGATAAGTTCTCCCACAGATCTGACGCGCCTGTTACCCAAGTGGTCGATATCATCAACGCTGCAGTCCCCCGCCCCACTCTTCAGGTCAATTAGATACTTGACGGCCGCTAAAATATCTTCCTTCAACAACACCGTGACATCAGTGGGTACATTGAGCCGCAGCTTATAGTTCATTTTGGCTCTGCCCACATCGGAAAGATCATAACTTTCCGCTTCGAAGAAAAGGCTGTTGAAAAATTTCTTAGCTGTCTCCAGCGTGGGAGGATTGCTAGGCCGTAGTCTCCTGTAGATCTCGATTATCGCCTCATCAACCGAATCAATTCGATCCATTTGCAAAGTTGCTCGGATTGACGCATTTTCCGCATCTTCATCGATCTGAATAAGAGGGATTTCCTTAATGCCTTTTTCCACCAGCTGTTCCAGGTGGCTTGCCGTTATTACTTCATTGCAATGTCCAATTACTTCGCCTGTCAGGGGATCATTAACATCGGAGGCAATTATCTTCCCTAGAATATCATCTTCGCTCAATTGAACCTGTTTTATACCTACCTCTAAAATCTTTCTGATCAGAGGCTTGGTCAGCTTCCGGCCTTTCTTGGCAAGAACCTCTCCCGTCTCCGGCACCGTTAAATCTTCCGGCGCTTTGCGACCAACCAGATTCTCATCAATGGCAAGATAGTAATTACCTGCCTCAAAATAAATACGTTCGATACTATAAAAATACGAAAGTATCTCGGAGGTGGAATTGCCTATGGCCTTAAGCAGGATAGTCACAGGCATTTTTCGCCTTCTGTCTATTCTCACGTAAAGGATATCCTTGGAATCGAACTCCAAATCCAGCCAGGAACCGCGTATCGGGATTATCCTGGCAGAATAAATAACCTTCCCACTGGCTACGGTCTTGCCCTTGTCATGATCAAAAAAGATACCTGGCGAACGATGCAACTGGCTGACAATAACCCTTTCCGTACCGTTAACGATAAAAGTACCGTTGTCGGTCATCATAGGCAGCTCACCAAAGTATATTTCCTGCTCCTTAATGTCTCTGATAGGCCGTTGTTCAGTGCCCCGCTCAGTATCAAAAACCACCAGCCTGGCCACTATTTTCAATGGTGCGGCATAGGTCATCCCTTTCTGGAGACACTCCGGGACATCGTACCGGGCTTCACCGATCTTGTAGCTGACGAACTCAAGCGAACACTTCCGACTGAAATCGCCAATCGGAAAAACGCTTTTAAACGCGCCCTGCAAGCCAGCATTAGCCCGCTTAGCCGGTGCTACATCCTTCTGAAGAAACTTCTCATATGACTTTTTTTGGATGTCAATCAGATCAGGAATGTCCCAGACTTTTTTAATACGACCAAAATACTTTCTTAGTTCGCCCATAGTATCCTTAATAGCCAGTAGTTCTTGATTAAATTACTACTTTACCTCGACGGTGCCGCCGACTTCCTCAATTTTTTTCTTAATGTCCGCCGCCTCATCCTTGGATACAGCCTCTTTTATAGGTTTGGGTGCTGCTTCCACCAAATCCTTGGCCTCTTTTAGTCCCAAGCCGGTAATGGCACGAACAACTTTGATGACCTGTATCTTCTGCTCACCAAAACCTGTTAAGACCGCATCAAACTCCGTCTTCTCTTCCACTGGCTGCCCAGCCCCATCCGCCACACCAGACACGGCTGCCACTGTCACCGGGGCGGCAGCGCTGACTCCAAAGCGTTCCTCAAGTTCCTTAACAAGCTGAGAAAGCTCCAGCACCGTCATACCTTCAATAAATTTTACCACATCATCTTTAGTAATCTCACTCATAACCCTAATTCCTTCCTATATGTTATTAGTTTGCTTTTTCTCGCTTCTCTCGATAGGCATCGAGCAATTGAACAAAACTTCTTGGCACTGCGCTGAGCACATTGACAAAAGATGTCTGAGAAGCAACAAAGACGGAGAGTAACTGGCTTAAAATAATTTCCCGGCTCGGCAACGCCGATAATACGCCCAACTCTTCCCTCGTCAATAGTTTGCCGTCCAGCATGCCGCATTTTATTTCTATTTGGGCATTCTTCTTGGCAAATTCTACCAATACCTTTGTTGCCTTAACGACATCCCCATGGTTTAATGTTATGGTCAGCGGACCTTTAAAATGCGATTCCAGAGACCCGTAAGGGGTTTCCTGCGACGCGATTCTCAAAAGAGTGTTTTTAACCACCTTCAATTCCGCGTCTGATTTACGCAAGGCATTTCTCAGCTCCGTCATCTTCTCCACGTTCAAGCCGCCAAAGTTGGCAATTACCGCCATTTTAGCACTTTTCAACTTTTCGTGAAGCTCCGCAGCAACCAGCTCCTTAGTCCTCCGATCCAATCTTTCGGCCTCCTTTCATACTTTTATGTAGTGATTAACAAAAATACGACCCGCCAATAGTCTAACATCAGAGAACAGAGCAACATACAGGGCTTATCCCGGCGTCTATCAATAGTGCCGGTTTGTGAAATTGATAACAACCGCTATAAACTCCACAATTACACATTGCCGGTCTCGGCAGGCCTCTGCGAAACGATTAAACATCCCGTACCTGCTGTCTCAGACTAAAACAAAGCCTATCGTTGACGGGAAGGAATTGACTGGCGCATCAGCGCCCCCTCCTTCGCCCGTCTTACATTAAACATTTCTTGCACCCAAAGGATCAATCCTGACACCTGGCCCCATAGTGCTGGAAAGGGCGATCCCTCTGACATAAGTCCCCTTGCTGGAAGCCGGCTTCAGCTTGATAACGGCATCAAGAAGAGCCTTAATATTTTCGTGCAACTTCTCTGCGCCAAAAGAAACCTTGCCCACCGGGCTATGCACAATCCCCGCCTTTTCAACACGAAACTCCACCTTGCCAGCCTTCAGCTCCCTTACGGCGGTCGCCACATCAAAGGTTACCGTGCCTACCTTGGGATTGGGCATCAAACCCCGGGGGCCCAATATTTTACCAAGCTTGCCAACGCTGCCCATCATGTCCGGCGTGGCGACCACCCGGTCAAATTCCAACCACCCGGCCTTAATCTTCTCGATGATATCGTCAGCACCAGCAGCATCCGCTCCAGCCTCCAGCGCTTCCCTTTCCTTTTCGCCCTTAGCAATAACCAGCACCCTGACTGTCCTTCCCAGGCCGTGAGGCAAAACCACGCTGCCTCTTACCATCTGATCGGCATGAGCAGGATTGACACCCAGACGAATCGCCGCTTCCACAGTTTCATCGAACTTGGCTCTTGCGGTACCGACAACAAGCGCCACTCCATCTTGCATGCTGTACCTCTTCCCAGCCTCCACCTTGCCTTTTGACTCTAAGAATCCTTTGGACATGACAAAACCTCGACATCTATTTATTCAACAACTTCAATACCCATGGACCTTGCGGTCCCCTCAACAATCTTTATCGCACCGCTTATATCAATCGCATTAAGATCGCTGTACTTAACCTCGGCAATCTCCCTTATCTGCTTACCCGTCAAAGTGGCCACTTTCTCTTTCTTCGGGTTACCGGAGCCTTTGGCTATCTGAGCGGCCTGTTTCAGCAGGACGGAAGCAGGCGGAGTTTTAGTTATAAAGGTAAACGATCGGTCTGCGTATACCGTTATAATCACAGGGATTATAGTTCCTTCCTGACTCTGCGTCGCCGCATTGTAGGCCTTACAGAACTCCATAATATTTACGCCATGCTGGCCCAGAGCAGGCCCTACCGGCGGCGAGGGTGTTGCTTTCCCTGCTTTCAGTTGAAGTTTGATATTTCCTATAATTTTCTTTGCCATAATTGTCACCCTATCCGTAGAAAATAATGCCGCCGGCTACTCAACTTGCGTAACCTGAATATAATCCAACTCCACCGGTGTTTGCCTGCCAAATATGCTAACAATGACCCGCAGTTTACCCTTTTCTGCTTTAACCTCGTCGATAACGCCGTCAAAGTTAGTAAAAGGGCCATCTATGATCTTTACATGATCTCCCACTTCAAACTTGAATTTAGGCTTGGGTTTTAATGTCCCTTCGTCAATCCTCGTCCTCAGAATATCCACATCCTTATCGGAAATAGGAAAAGGTTTGTCTTTGCTGCCTATGAAGCCAGTAACTTTCGGAGTATCCTTCACAATGTGCCACGTTTCATCCGTCAATTCCATTCTGACGAGTAAATAACCGGGGAAAAACTTTCTTTTGGAAGTCTTTTTCTCACCAGATATAAGCTCCACCACATCCTCTTCCGGGATGAGAACATCGGAAAAACACTCCGCCATTCCCGCAGCGGCAACTCTTTCCTGCAAAGAAACCTTTACACGATTTTCAAAACCGGAATACGTGTGAACGACATACCATCTGAAAGCCATTTGGTTAACCCAGAACCATTCTAATTATTTTCGCCAGCCCGAAATCCACGATACTAAGAAATATCGACACGATCACCACCACCACAATCACGACAGCTGTAGAGGCGACTGCCTGTTTCCGGGTTGGCCATGTCACTTTTTTAAGTTCCCCTTTGGCCTCGCTTAAAAAACGTCTGACCTGGGACAAAATTTCACTTACCGCTACCATTACTCACCTTCTCATGTTGAGCTTGCAAACAGCCGTGGCCCCACCCCTCAAGCTATATTCACCTTTGCCCGCCTCAAAACCAACGCCGAAACAGGCTGTAACAAATAATGGCAGGCCAGGAGGGACTTGAACCCCCAGCATCCGGATTTGGAGTCCGGCGCTCTAGCCATTAGAGCTACTGGCCTATTTTCCCGATTGAGAGATGCGTTCCCTCTAAACCTTACTTTGTTTCCCTGTGCGCCTTGTGGGAACGGCAAAACCGACAATACTTCTTTAATTCCAATCTGGTTTGCATGGTACGCTTATTTTTGGTAGTCGTATAATTACGTTGCCGACACTCTGTGCAAGCCAAGGTGATGATGCTTCTCATGATTATGTCCCTTCTCCCAATGGAGCCCACGACCAGGATTGAACTGGTGACCTCATCCTTACCAAGGATGTGCTCTACCGACTGAGCTACGTGGGCAATACTAATAGCCCAGAATAACTTTTTACAAAATGGAGCGGGAAACGGGATTCGAACCCGCGACCCTCAGCTTGGAAGGCTGACGCTCTAGCCCCTGAGCTACTCCCGCTTACAAACTGGTGGAGGGGGGAGGATTTGAACCTCCGTAGGCTTCGCCGGCAGATTTACAGTCTGCTCCCTTTAGCCACTCGGGAACCCCTCCGTTTTAAAACACATAAAATACCGGAGCTGGCGATGGGACTCGAACCCGCAACCTGCTGATTACAAATCAGCTGCTCTACCTGTTGAGCTACGCCAGCTGAATCAATAACCATTCCCTATATCCGGCAGAAACAGCCCACTCTACCCGCGGAACTGCGAATTTCGAGGTTTAGTTTGTATGTCTCGTTTTGTCAAGCAAATTTTTCTGAACTACCTTATCCCCTTGGTTGGCTCTCCATGGGAGCTAAAAATATCTGCGGAAAAAATAAACAATTTTGTTCCCTCCTCTTGCCATGCTTGGGCAGCCAAACCTGCCTTGCGACAAGTTTGTTGAAGAAAAGCTAGTCGATCCCAGCCATATTCTGAGGCAACCTGAGGCAGCAGTAAGCCACGGTAGTCCCCCTGTATAACGTAAAGGCCATGCCGCCCCACCTCGATGTCTTTTATGTCAAAAATCTCCTGCAACGTCGAAAGAACAGATATCTCAAGATCAATCTCCGGCCATTCATCCCGTCGCAAGGGAGAAAATCTCGGATCATGGAAGGCGGCTGCCACCGCCATCTCTTTTATAGTTTCATAAAGTGGCTTGCGGGCCTCTATATAACCGATGCAGCCCCGCAAGCGGCCATTTTTATGGATAGTGACAAAGGCGCCCCTCTCCTCTTTTAGTCTTTCCGGTAATGCAAGAGACTCAGGAGCCTCGCGCCCATCCAGACGAGCCTTAAGCTCTGCCCGGGCTATTTTGAGGAGCAATTCTTTGTCGGCAGCCGTTAAGCCCGTCTCGGCGCTCTTGGTCTTAGTATCCGCAACCATCTCGTTATCCTAATCATCTACCCGTCATGAAGGCTAAGGCGCCATAACCTACGACACTTTGCCTCTCCCCAGTAACGTCTCCCGAATTAGCGTAACGTAAAAGCTTAGCCTGAACGGCGCCCCGTCCTTGCGCCACCATCATGACCACGGCTGCCGGCCCTCCTCCACACGCTTCGAATTCACCGGTTTCAATGCCCTTTAGGAAACCCGCGGCATCATTATTTTCCATGCTGGCAAGGGTTCGCCCATCCAGCAGCAGAGCCTGATCATAATTGTGGAAATGGGAAAGATCAGAACTTCCCACCACTAATAAGCGTTTGTTCCCCACTGCCTCCAAAATAGCTGCGGCTAATTCCTCACAAGTGCGGCGGTCCTGATTACCCATCAATACGGGTACAAAACTGAAATTCCCCAAAACATACTGCAGAAAGGGGAGTTGAATCTCAATGGAATGCTCATGGAGATGGGCGGAAGGCGTTGCAGCAATAAGGGGGCTCGCCGCCATGATGCGCTCCGCCAGTTTGCCGTCCACAGGCACTACCCCCAGGGGTGTTTCAAAACCACCCTCGCTGAAGAGAGAGACGCCCTGAAAAGCGGCGCGATGACTGGGACCGACAATAATAACGGCGGCGAAATGTTGCCCCCGTAAGGGCTTATAAGCATAGGCAGCTATTTGTCCCGAATAAGCATAACCCGCATGCGGCACAACCAACCCAATAACCGTGCCACCAGGAGGTTCATCGGGCACCTCCTCCAGAAAATCGTGAATGGTGGCGTGTAAAATTAGGTGACTACCGGGATACCAGGAACCAGCAATAGCTGACTTTCTTATGCTGCACATCAATGTTCTCCCGCCTGAGTGATCTTTGATCCAAGCCGTAAATTTTCCTTTCCCCGATTATCTGAAACACTGCCTGGAAAGGAATCAACTATCGTATTTTGGAAGGGGAATCTTAATAAAATGGATACCTTCTTCCTTAAGCATCTTTTCCTCATCTCCGGTAGTCGTACCTTTAATATTTCTCTTCTCTTCCTCACCATTATGCATACGAATGGCGACCTCCGCAAACCCAGATCCCACATTATCAAAGTTCTTATCAATAAATTCATTTAGCATCTGCAACGCTTGCTGTGTCGGCAGTGTTCTTCCTCTCTCTTTTCCCCTTTTGTTGTCTCGTCCCATCACGGTGAGCGAGGGAAGGACGACACCCGCACCCAAGTTGCCACAAATCGGGCAACTGATTTGTTTCCGGCTTTGTTGCTCCTCAAAGGCATTCCCATCCTGAAACCAACCCTCGAACAGATGTCCATTCGCACACTTAAGATCGTAAACAATCACAAATAATCTCCCGCTCTCTTTTCAGTTTCTGACACATATCGTTCATAACTTCGCCAAGCAAAAAAAAAATGGACAATTCGATACAAGTTATATATGGTACGCGCCGTGTCGGGATGTGGCCCAGCTTGGTAGGGCACTGCGTTCGGGACGCAGGAGTCGCGCGTTCAAATCGCGCCATCCCGACCATTTATAATTCATCCTTAACACCCCGTCACCCCACGGCACCCGCCATGGAAAAAATGGGCAGATACATGGCAATTAGTATTCCTCCGCAGGTCCCGCCGAGGAACACCATCATAAAAGGTTCCAGGAGCGCCGTCATAGCGTCAACAGCCGCATCCACTTCGTCGTCATAAAAGTCTGCAATCTTTGCCAACATAACATCAAGCGCGCCGGTGGCCTCGCCTACGGCAATCATCTGCACCACCATAGACGGAAAGATATCCGTTTCCGCAAGCGGTTCGGCAATCGTCCTTCCCTCGCTGATGCTCTGTCTGGTTTTGACCAAGGCTGCCTCAATAATTTTGTTGCCGGCCGTTTTGCTTACTATCCCCAAGCCTTCCAGGATTGGCACGCCACTGCTCATCATGGTGGACATGGTGCGGGTAAACTTCGCTACGGCTGCTTTTTTCAATAGCGGACCAAACACGGGTGATTTGAGGATCAAGCGATCGAAGAAAATCTCTCCTTTGGCCGTAGCTCTAATCTTCTTGAAAACAAATACGATGGCCATGACGATACCTACCATGTAAATGATGTTACGCTGGGTAAATTCGCTGAGATCAACAAGAAATTGAGTCGGGGCGGGCAAGGCGGAACCCATGCCTTGAAACATGTTCTGGAAAACCGGGATCACCTTTACCAGCAGTATTACGACCACACCGAGAGCGATGCACAAAATGCTTATGGGATATGTCATTGCCCCCTTGATCTTGCTTCTCAATTTCATAGACTTTTCCATGTGAGCAGAAAGTCTTCCTAGAATAACATCAAGAATACCGCCGCTTTCTCCTGCCGCGACCAGATTGACGAACAACTGATCAAAAATAGTCGGGTACTTAGCCAACGCCTCCGTCAGCGTGGAACCGCCCGATATGTCGTCCTTGATGGCAGTAATAATTTTCGCAAAGGTCTTGTTTTGTTCCTGAGAAGCCAACAGATCCAAACACTGGATCAGGGGAAGTCCAGCATTGATCATGGTTGAAAATATACGAGCAAAAACAACGACTTCCTTTTCTTTAACCTTCTGTTGGAGAAAAGGCAGGTATTCAGATATATCCTTAGGCTTGGATTTGACATTGATTGACTTATAGCCCTGACGACGCAGCATCCCTTTTACCGCCGCCTCATCGGCAGCATCTAGTTCGCCTTTTTTGGACTCGCCCTTTTTGGTCATCCCGGACCACAAAAATACCGGCATAACTACATTCTCCCCTTCTGCCTTTTCGCTATCTCATACAAAATAATGCCCGCCGCCACGGAAACATTTAAGGATGCAAGCTTACCCTCCATCGGAATGGACAAGAGGAAATCGCACTTTTTGCTGATTAACGGCCTCAATCCTTTGCCCTCGCTACCCATCACTAGCCCTACGGGGCCTTCATCGGCAAACTTACCGAGAGGAACACCACGATCCGCATCTGTGCCGTAAATCCAAAAACCGCGCCTCTGCAATTCTTCCATGGCCCTGCAAAGGTTAACCTCGCGGGCGATAGGCAGCCAATGCGTTGCGCCAGCCGATGCCTTGACAACCGTCGCGGTCACTGCCGATGCCCTGTTTTCTGGTATTATAATACCTTTTACACCCAGACAAAGAGCTGTCCTGACCAGGGCACCCAGATTATGGGGGTCCGTAACACCATCAAGGATCAAGACAACATTGGCAAACGTCTTGTTTTCTATTACTTGATCTATTGTCGCATAGACATAGTCAGCACACCACGCGGCAACCCCCTGATGAACACCACCCTCTGACATGTGGTCCAAGCATGACTTATCTTTATAAATTACCGGGATGCCCTTTACTGAAGCATGCGCCAGGATATTATCGATGGCCGCCCCTTTTCTGCCTACAGCAACAATAATCTCTTTTATTCCACCCACGCCCTGCTTGATAAGCTCCAGAAGGGGGTTCACCCCATATACAAGCTGCACTAAGTTTCCTTTTTCAGCGACTATGCCCCTGACATCTCTTGCACGATGTTTTCCACGGCCACAATTGGGTCACTCGCCAGTCGGATGGGCCGACCAACAACCAGGTAATTGGTGCCCCATGCAACCGCTTGAGCGGCAGTGGCCGTTCTTTTCTGGTCATCTGCGGCCTCGTCTCTCCCCCGGATGCCGGGAGTAACAATAATGAAATCAGGACCGCAGGCTTTTCTGATGGCAAGTATATCCCGTGGCGACGCAACCACGCCGGAAACACCCTGATCCTGCGCCAGGCGGGCTAAATTCAAGACCGTATCTTCTAAGGAAGAGCAGAATCCTATTGCGGCAAGATCGTCTGCATCCAGACTGGTGAGCACCGTGACAGCCAATATTATTGGTTTTCTGATCTTTAAGTCCTCAGCCTTCCTCCCGGCGGCGGATACTGCCTCCCGCAGCATGGCCCTACCACCTAGAGCATGCAGGTTGAACATGGCGACGCCTAATCCCACAGCCGCTTCAGCAGCGCCGGCTACAGTCTGCGGTATGTCATGGAACTTAAGATCAAGAAAAACCTCCGCCCCCGTCCCTTGGATCGCCCTCACAATTCCCGGTCCGTAAAGGGTAAAGAGTTCCTTGCCGATTTTAAACATCCCTACATGCCCACGCAAACGCTCCACCCAGGACACAGTGCCCGCAAGGTCGCCGGTGCCATCTAGCGCAAAAATCAGGCGTTCCCGCAGGCAATCACTCTGCGTATTCTTCATCGCCAATAAATTCCGTATCATCCAAAATGGCCCGGTAATCTACCTTGGCCCCCCGTAAATTCTCCGGATGAGCGTACATGACCTTACTCCTGGCAATTTCACGCAGCGCCGCCACTATCTCCCGATTATTTTTGGTATCCACCAAAGGTTGCGCCCCTTGCAAAATTTGCTTTGCCCTTTTTGCCGTCAATAACACAAGGGCGAACCTGTTTTTAGCGTTTTTCAAGGAATCTTCGACTGTAATTCTCGCCATCTTACCTGTTACCTCCAATTACATCATATAGTTCATTGTGTTTTATCTACCCATGAAAAGGTCATCTATGCGCCCCTGTACGCGTGCCCGGCGGGATTTTTCTGCCACATAGATGGCGCTGAGTTGCTCTACCGCCTCGGACAATTGGTCATTAAAAATGACATAGTCGTACCAGACAACCTCACGGCACTCTTCCCGTGCTTTTTGTAAACGTAACTGCATGGCCTCCTCACCCTCAAAACCTCTATTTACTATTCTTTTTTCCAAATCTTCCCAGGAGGGGGGAAGAATGAATACAAAACTGCCACCGGGAAAGCTTTTTTTCAAACTTCTGGCACCTCGGGGCTCCACATCAGCCAGCAGATCATAACCTTTTTCCAGGAAAGACTCCATTGTTATCTTGGAGGTGCCATATAAGTAACCGTAGTTTTCCACCCACTCGGCAAACTCGCCCTGAGCGATCTTTTCTCGAAAAACAGCATCGCTGATAAAGTGGTAACCTTCGCCGTCCTTCTCGTCCGGACGTGGCGCTCTGGTGGTGTAAGAAACGGAAAAACTTAAGTTCCGCCACCTTGCCAACAGCTCACGGCAAATTGAAGTCTTGCCCGCGCCGGATGGTGCGGAAACGACCAGGAAAAGCCCTCTCTCCTTATCTTTCTTATTATTCAAACCGCCCTCACCAGCTTATTACCGCATTAAATTGCAAGGCTGTTGCATCACTCAAGATTCTGCACCTGCTCTCTGATACGGGCCAGTTCATTTTTAAGTTCGATGACACCGCGCGATATTTCCCGATCGTTGCTCTTGGAACCGATGGTGTTTACTTCCCGCCCCATCTCCTGAATAAGAAAATCCAGCTTTCTCCCCACCGCCTCTTCGCTGGTCAGCATCTCCCTGAATTGATCGATGTGGCTACGAAAACGAACAATTTCTTCGGCAATATCACTTTTCTCCACTAGAATGGCTACCTCCTGCATCAAACGGGAGGCATCGATATCCATGTCGCCGGTCAACTCTTTAATCCGCTCCGTTAGCCTTTTCTGGTAAGCGTTAAGCACATGGGGCGTTTTTATTTGTATTGCCTCGATCAGTAGTTCCACTGCGGCAATCCTCTCTCGGAGATCACGGCTCAGAGTATCACCCTCCTTCGTCCGCATTACCGTTAGCAAGGCAACCGCTTCGTCAACCAGTGCTGCCACCCGTTGCGAAATTTCGTCGATAGCCTCCTCATGAAAAACAAAAATATCCTTGCAGGCCGTCACATGTGATAGGTTTATTTCCTCCGACAATTTGAGTTCTTCTTTTATCCGACAGAGCAGGGAATAATAGTTCCTCAGAAGTGGCACATTGAGGTCCAGGCTCCTCCCTTCCTCCGAAGCAATGATAGCATCCTGGCGAATTAAGACTTCTATTTTGCCACGGGAAATCTGAGCGTTGATCTTTTTTTTCAGTTCCAACTCCATTGCAGAAAAGGCGCTCGGCAAACGGAGGGAAACCTCAAGATAGCGATGGTTCAACGACTTAATCTCTACAGCGACCCTTTTGTCTCCCAGAATGGCTTCGGAACGTCCGTAACCTGTCATGCTCTTAACCATTATGCATTCCTCTACCTTTAGTGTTTTTGAGCTGTGCCATGTATTTCGTTCTAATTGTCTTAAACATTTCTCTGGTTTCCCGCTCCCCGTAATCAGGATAAGTCCAGGGAAGCATTTGGAAGGATCTGTCCCCATACACCAAGGTTAGATCGGCGTAAATGCCATCCCGCAGATAAGGACGATGAGCATAAGCCTTTCCTGTTGCCAAGATGATGTGCGCAGGCGATATATAACCTGGGTCGATGTTGACCTTGCGTCCCTCCACCCGAGAAAAAACTTTCTCCAGCGCATTTGTCCGCAGCTTAACATCCGGCAATAATTCCGGGCGCATCAAGGCGGCAAAGGAAATAAACATTCGTTCCACTCTATCACCCATTTCACGGCAGTAATAATCGGTATAGGTAAAAGGCTTTATCGGACTGACAAAATCCACCAGGCCATACTCTCCGACCAAAGACTCCAGAACGATGTGCAGCTCGTCTTTATCAGAAATAAGCAGGCTGGCGAACAGTTTCACAACCTCGGCCAATTTAGGTTCACTCATAGGGACTTTATAAGCTCTTCCTGGGTGACAGTGGCCGTGCCTACTTTGCCTACAACTATACCGGCGGCGTGATTGGCCAGGGCGGCTGCTTCCTTAAAGTTTGCCCCCGCCGCCATCGACAAGGCAAAAACCCCAATCACCGTATCCCCGGCGCCCGTGACATCAAATACTTCCTTGGCTTGCGCCGGAAAAGCAGTATGCACTACCGCATTGCCTTTTTCAAAAAGACTTATTCCCTCTTCCCCTCGCGTAATAAGCACCGCTTGAAAAGCAAAACGCTCCAGAAGAACTGCGCCGGCTTGATAGAGATCTGCATCATTACGTAATTCCGTGCCCAACGCCCGCCCTGCCTCATGATTGTTCGGCGTAATGACATCGAACCCCTGGTAAAGAGAGAAATCGTCTCGTTTCGGATCTACGCAAACCACCAGACTCCTGCCTGAAACCACCTTCCTGATACCATCTAGCAATTCCTTGCAGATCAAACCTTTATTGTAATCGGAGATGATTATGGCCCCTATTTCATGACACCTTGATTCGATATAGGCCAGGACCCTTCCGATACTCGCCGCCGTCACCGGCGCCCGGCTTTCTCGATCGAATCGCACCACTTGCTGATTATGAGCAACAATCCGGGTCTTCAACGTCGTGGGTCGTCCTTTTTCCTCAATGATGCCTTCTCTGCCGATCCCGCGGGCCAGAAGTTCACGGCACAACCTCTCGCCCATTTCGTCGTCTCCTACTACACCAGCCGCTGCCACATGTCCGCCGATTGCATGAATGTTATTGAGCACATTTGCACAACCTCCCAGCATGGTATTCTCAGTCTGCACATCCACCACCGGCACCGGCGCCTCAGGTGAAATACGCGCCACTTTGCCCCAGATAAAGTGATCGAGCATGATATCGCCCACGACCAAAACCGCCGCCTGGGAAAAATTAGAGATTAACTCCAGGGCCCTTTTTTCTTTCATCACCTTCATCGCTGGGAAAACCTCGACAGGAACAATATGGACACGGCCTTCTCGACGCCGCTATCGTCCAATTTTCGTGGCGCATGCTATAACTTATGGTATTGTCGTGTCAAATCCTTTCTTGAAAATATCTCTATATTCTTGAATAGCGGGAAGGGAAATGCTATTCTGACCAGGTTAACAAAAAAGAAAGGGACCGTGCGACTTTTCCGTAAACATTATGGTTCACAAAACTCTCATACTCCTCCTAATGTTGTTTGCCGCTTGTATGGTAATCTTCTCCTACCCTGCCAGCACCGCCGGCCCCTCCGCCTCGCCAGCGGATCACGCCCGGGAGGACCTCAGCAGATTCGTCTATCCCAGCTTGAAGAACATCAAATGGAAAAGTCATTTTATCATGCCCCATGAGAACCTGGAGCGGCTTTTTGCTGACAATTGGCTTCATGTTGCAAGGCTTAACCGGATTGACCGACGGCATGTTTACCCCGGCATGACCATTAAGGTGCCGGAAAATATGCAAGACATCCTTCATTACTGTCCTTTGCCTCGCAGATATGGGCCGGCGGCTGAGTATCCTAAATATATTCTGATAGATGTAGGGGAACAGTGGCTTGCCAGCTACGAGTATGGCGAATTAAGATTCTCGACCCCTGCCGCCACGGGCATTGAGGGCCACCTTACGCCCCTTGGTATCTTCAGGATAGACGCACGCCACAGAAAACACACATCCTCTCTATACAAGACCAGTAAAGGCAACGCTCAATATCCCATGGACTACGCAGTACGTTTTCATATCGATGCTGATCATGTTTCCTATTGGATACATGCCAGGGACTTGCCGGGCCGCCCCGCTTCGCATGGCTGTGTCGGCATTTACGATGAAGAAATGCAATTAAGGGTATATGGAGTGCCGGCCAAACCCCTTGTCAATGATGCCGCACAGTTATTCCACTGGGTTAGCGATGATAATGAAGAAGACGAAGAAGACAATGGGCAAATGACGCTAATCGAAGATGGTCCCCTTGTGGAAATCCGGGGGACTTCTCCGCAATACCTGCATTCCGGAAACAAGTTTGACTAATAATTGATATTGTATTAGGTGTCCGGAAGTTAATATTATTTATCCGGTCCGCTCTAACCATTCGTTTTATATTGTGGAGGAATTAATCATGAAGCTTCGATCTATTTTTTTCATCGCGGTCATGCTGGCTTTTAATTGCTTACCCGCTTATGCAGTTGATATTAAGGATGTAACCATCAAAATACCCCATTTCGGCAAAGTTGTATTTAATCATAATAAGCACTTCAAACAGGAGGGCATCAAGAATAATTGCAAGACCTGCCATAACGCCATTTTTAACCTCCGGGTCAAAAAACGGCACAGCATGGCGGCTATGATAAAAGGCAAATCCTGCGGCGCCTGTCATGACGGGAAGCGGGCCTTTGCCACCTTGGAATGCATAAAGTGCCACCCGGTCAAGGACGTGGTTTTCCAAGTTAAAGATACGGGTAATGTTGTCTTCAGTCACAAGCTTCACATCGGCATGTATGCCTGCGGCGACTGCCATGATAAACGCTACAAACCTGCGGCTAAGGTTAAAAAAATCACGATGGCAGACATGGAAAAAGCAAAATCATGCGGCGGCTGCCATGACGACAAATCCGCATTTACGGTAAAAGGTAACTGCGACAGATGCCATAAGATGTGACAGTAAACGCGCCCTTTCGCCCCCGGCCCAATAAGGGATGGGACGAAAGGGCGCGTTTACCGTCGAGGAGAATGATAGTTTACATCTTTTTCACTGAACCGTAGGCTACTTGGTGAGTATCTCGATCTTAGCCCTGTCGTTCAGTTCTTTCATCCAGACATCCTTGGCAATTCTCTTTTCTTCCGTACCTTTGGCAATAAGCTTGGTAATTAGAAATTCCTTTTCCACCCGCTTTTTAAAATCGTTGATGTCCATAGCATGGTTCTTAAGAAATAGCTCGAAATCTTTATCCGTGAGATTCATAGCCTTTTTTATGGTGGTTATCCTATCGTTGATCTCCTGTGGATCAACGGCGATCTTTTCCTTTTTCGCTTCAGTTATCAGTATCTTTTCCTGAATAAGAGCATCAAGAATCTGTCTCTTCATATTTTCAATAATTTTCATGCCTTCCGGACTTGAAAAATCAGTGCGGTTGCTCTGCCCGTAAATCTTTTTGTATACTTCAAGCTTCTTTTCCACTTCTTGCCCGGAAATCCTCTCACCATTCACGATAGCAACGGCATCGCTGATTTTAAAAGGATTGGGAAGAACACCCGTCGATAGCAGAAGCGCCAGGCCACCCACCGTAACCAGCAACACGACGAGAATAGCATAGATCCTCTTCCCGCCCTGCCGTACTTTCCCGGTTGTGGAAATTTGCCCTGGCTTTTCGGTTGCTTCCTTGCCGCATTCCCCACAAGCAGTGACACTGTTATCCGTGGCAGCGCCACAATCGGGGCTTTTTGTTTCTTCCATAATTACACCTCATAGTTATAATTGTTATTCTACCTTGGTTGCCAGTCTAGCAAATCAAGGCGACAGCATCAAGAAGTAAATGCTAACCAGCAGGGGCAGGGAAGAAACTGTCGCCAGCGGAGAGGAAGGCAGGGAAACACGGTCAGAACAGCCGCAAAGCACCGCAAAATAAGATTTGCGGGGAGCTGCGCAGCCGGTGCATCAATTAGTTCAAGCGGAGCGCTCTACGGCTTAATCCGCTCATATTGAGACTGAACAGCGCCGCTTTTATATTTCAAGTGGCTGAAATCGCCCCGTTGAATCGGAACGGCAATCCTCATAAACAGTGTAAAAATTAATAGCCCGCAAGCCAAAATACCAAGAGATACGGCAACTTCAGTGATATTAGGAAGATAGTCGTAAATTTCACCGAGCGGATCAGGGATGAAGCCCGGCACAATCAAACCCAGGCTCTTTTCAATCCAGACCCCCATGATGATGAATATAGAGCCAATATTGAGAGTGATCAGATTTTCTCTGGTTTTGGGTATTAAAAAAATGAAAAAGGCCGTAATATTGAAAAACATGGCCGTCCAAATCCAGGGAACTAAGGTTTGATGTCCGTGGAAACCCTGAAAAAGATATTCCATGGGTGCCAAATGCACAGTCCCGGAATAGTACTCCTTGAATAGTTCCGCGCCCAGCAGAAAAAGATTCAGAAACATCGCGTAGGCCATCAACTCGGCAATTTTAAACAGCGCCTGATTCTTAATCTTCAAGCCGACCGTTTTTCTCAAAACCTGGAAGATGATCATCGCGAGCGCCGGCCCCGAACAAAAAGCGCTGGCTAAAAAGCGGGGTGCCAGAATGGAAGCGTTCCAGAAGGGACGCGCCGCCAAACCATTATAGAGGAATGCTGTCACAGTGTGGATGCCAACGGCCCAGGGAACGGACAGCAGAACCAGCGGAATAACAAATTTCTTGTTCGGTTCCTTGCCGAAATACGTTTTTACCAAGATGTAAATGGGCACGATAGTATTCAGAATAAGATAGCCGTTTAGAACCACCACGTCCCAGGCCAGCAGGGATTTGGGAAAGGACAAAATTCCGAGTAAAGGAATAATATGCCAGAACCGGTCGGGTCTGCCCAAATCGGCAAGCACAAACATCAGGGCCATAATAATCGCCGAGGCCGCCAGCAGTTCCCCCAGCACGACAATTTCCTTGATGGGGTTGAAGTGATAGATGTAGGCAGGAATAACAAGCAGCACCGCCGCCGCCGCGACGCCGACCATATAGGTAAAATTACCGATATAAAGCCCCCAAGAAACCTGATCTCGCATGTGGGTGACGATCAATCCGGCCTCCAATTGGTGAAGGTAAAAGCTAATTCCCACCCCGATAACGGTAAGCAAAAACGCACACCACAGGTAGTACCACTTCGTACCAAAAACCACCATCCGAAGAGTTTTTTTAAAAAAATCCCAAGCTTCCATGCAATCCTCTTGGCACTACGCAGAAAAAAAGTAATAAAATTTCGATTCGGTGTTCAAGTCTTCCTTCAAACGCAAAGTCCTTTTATTCTCAAGCAGATAACGTATCTCACTGCCGGGATCCAATAGGTTGCCGAATTTCCGTGTCCCCGTCGGGCAAGCCTCGACACAGGCCGGATAGCGCCCTTGCCTGACCCGTTGAATGCAAAAGGTGCACTTCTCCACGACATTCTTCATGCGGGGCCGGTTGCCCAGATAATGGACTTTCGTATTAATCTCCTCCGGAGGAATATGGGGCTCGCCCCAGTTAAAAACCCTGCCCTTATAGGGACAAGCCGCCATACAATACCGGCACCCGATACACCAGTTGTAATCCACCACCACGATGCCGTCCGGCTCTTTCCAGGTTGCTTTCACAGGGCACACTCGCACACAGGGAGGATTTTCACAATGCTGACATTGAACGGGCATGTACTGGAAGCCCGGCTCAGGCACCGTCTCCGGGTTATAATAATGCTCCGCTTCTTCGAGATTGATCATGGTACCTTTTTTTTGTCTCACTACCCTGATCCACTGCAACTGCGGGTTCCTGCGAGACTGATTGTTCTCCGCCACACACCCATAAACACATCTCCGGCACCCGATACAGCGCGCAATGTCCAGGCCATACCCCCAAAGCACGGCAGCATCGGCCGGTTGTGTACTTATATCAAAACGCTTACCGTATTTTTTGAAATACGTATCCTCAAGGCGCTTGATAACTTGCTTCTTCTCCGCGGCTGTCATCTCACGAAAGTGCTTCTGAAGGAATTCTTCAACTTCAACCGTGGTACATGAGGCCAAACTCCCCAAGGAAACTCCGGCAAGGGCCCCCATTGACACCATCTTCAAGAAATCTCTTCTTGTTTGTGATCTATCGTCCATTGTTAAATTCCGGTCTGATTGGTGGTGGTAATGGTTTTATCGGCTTAAATTTGGGATCGTGGGGGTTATGACAATTAACGCACAGGAAATAGGTGCGTTTCCCCCCTTTGAAATAGCCAATCCTTTTACCATGGATGCCGGCCTTCCAGTCACGATACATATTGCCGTGGCATTGACCGCAAAGGCGGTAAGATTCGGTGAAATCGATAAATTCACCATCTGCAAGCTTCAGTTTATCACGGTTAGCAGCGCTATGGCAATCAAGACACCATCTTTCCTGCTCGGCATGATGCAATTTGATGTTCGTATGTTCATCATTCAATTCCCGGCGCTTGGCATTCACGTCCATGCCGGCATGGCAGTTGCTGCAGGGGAAAATCCCCGGCGTAAAAGGGGGGGAGCCTACGGGAAACTCGCCATGTTGACTGGCTGCCAGTGAAAGACTGGCTCCCATAACCATGAGCGTTATAAATAGCAGCATTCTTTTCATCATTTAAGCCCGCTTTAGCAATGCCTCAATTATTTACTTAGATGGGGGGATAGTCATCCCTCGCTAACTGTGCAGGGAACAACCTGCCAGTGGGGGGGGCTTATACTTTCATAAAAAGAATATGTCAAGAACTATTTTAAAAATTAACTATTGTAATATCAAATGATTATAATATCTTCGCCAATCTGTCCATGCGGAAATACTGGAGCAACTTCATAAACAACGGCGAATGCAAAGGATTATCGGCAAAATAATAAAGGTCGTTCGCATGGAGGCGATCGGAAGAACCGCTAAAAGGCGGCGTGGCATCGGCAATGGCCTCCACTGCGGCTGCAATCTCGTGTTCCAGCGGTACGCTGGAGCGGATCGGTATGGCGATGCAGCTAACGGCACAGCTTCGCAGGTGATATATATCCCCAGGCGCGCTTTTATTGTGGTTAAGGTGACGTTTAATATGTTTCGATAATTCCTCCCGGGCGGTGTCCACATAAAGGTAATAGCCATGCTGGAAAGACATTTTTCCCAAGTTCCCAACGGCGACTATCGCGTCAACAGCGATGGAAAACATGGTGATACAGCTGCCTCGGTCATTTGCCTCTTGGGCAATTGTCTTCCGTCCGAAGAGGCTGCATGACTTTACCTCAAGCAAGAAGGGCCGTTGGTCCTTCTCCAACAGGAAATCGAAACGGCTGTGCCTGACGGTCACTTCCGCACGAGTAATCTTCGCCCCTTCCAGCCCGGGCACCTTTCCGGCAGCAAGCAAGCGGGCAACAACAGCATTAGCCAAGTGGGTATGAAGCAGTATCGGCGTTCCCCCCCTCTCTACCGCTACGGCCGTGTGGCTAAGCTTACCTGTAGATGATAATTCCTTTTTTACCAGATGGACGATGCTCCCGGGGATAAGCAATTCCCATAAACGTCCGGGATTGGGTAAATAGGCTTCGATAACGCCGCTGGGTGTATTGCACCGAAGGACAAAACGATTGGGACGGCTGATAAAGGTCCCCTTGCTGATCTCCGGGAAAAGGGGTGCTTGCCAGGTTTCAGCGGCAATGCCAGGCAATGATGACAAGGCGGCGTTACCGACTGCTTCCGGCAGAGGCCGGATATATTCGCGCGACAAGCGAGGGGAAATTGTCCTTGCCCGCAGCCAGCATCAAGGTGAGGGGCATAACTTCCCTACCCAGCGCCATCATCCTGTCTGCAATATTGCGGATATCCCATTGCGCGTGTTGATCTGCACGCAGACGGGCAATGTGATAAAGCTCCCGGGCGTTGATTTTCATGCCAACCCGGCGGCGATGGGCATTGGTGAGAATGTAAGCGGCAGCGGCCGGAACGACCTTTTTTATCCGGTAATAAACCGCCTCCGTGCGGGCCATGGTTTCGCGAAAGTCACGTTCCATGCCGACTTCGCAGATTGCCTGGGGAACTGTGAAGCCCAGAATGGGATTGTATTCCTGGCAGGTTATTGTGGCCATGCGGTGCCTCTTCAACTGAGCAAAACAAGAGGCACTGATCTCCAATTCAAAATGCAGCGCAACATTTTCAAATTCCCGACGCACGGAATCATAAACTTGCATCTGGCGGCAAACCGTTTTAATGACCTCGGCCTTTTCCCTGACATCCATTTTTGCCACGATCCCCCGGCATTCCTCCCAGGAAAGGTCGTCTGCAGAATGAAGCAACGAGGCCACCACCCGGTCGTCAGCATCGGCTGTGGCGCCGAGAAGCTTAACCTCCTCAGCCGCTGCGACGGGTCCGCCACGCTCCCTTTCCGGAATATCGCCGGGCTGCGTTCTAAGGCGGGCCATCGTTTCCGTCAGCGCTTCGCCGACCGGTCGATCGTAATCTTGCGGTTCCACATGGCGTACCAGCGAAGGGGCGATCCGGACGGCAACCTCATACAACCGGCGGCCGCAATCCCTCGCCTCCGACAAAGACGATGCCGCGAGGTGACGGATCATCCTTTCCAGGCTGCGCGCATTGACGGTCATACCCAGTTGGGTCTCCGTAGCCAGGGCAATCACGTAACGCGCATCCTCCTTGGCCCAACCTTCCAAGAGCGTGTGGTTGGCCTGATCCCGAGCCAACTCAGGATGCTCTTTAAAAACGTAAGAGCGCAAGCGCTCATAAAGTCTATGATAAAGATCATTCTGTTCCCCAACGGCATCTCTGAAAACACTTTCCAAACCAGCCTCCCGAACTTCCGGGGGAATAACGAAATCGTCCTGCAGCAACACATAGCGCTGGGATTTTTCCGTATAGGAAGCCAGGCGCGATCTCTCCAGCATCTCCACAAACAAGCGGGAAACATTAAGAATATCAAAGTTGAAGACGGCGTGCTCAGCAATTGAGTTGTGCCCCATGCCAAAAACGATGTTCCTGTTGGATTGCCGCGCCTTCTCCACCTCTTGCCGGGCAAGAGCACGCAGTTCGTCAACTCGCCTACCGTCTCGGCTTATCCGTGCATAAGCAGCAGCGATGGTTTCAGGCGTCAATTGCTCATCCTTCAGCCGTCCCGTTGCAAAATCACTGATAGCACCATAATCAACATTGCATCCGGCAAGGATAACTTCCATCATTTGCTCCTGTTTACTTTCACGGTTGGCCAGAGGGTTTTTCCATCACCGGACGGTACAATATTATTTATTATTGTCAATAATAAATATGGAACCCGCAAGATCAGCCCATAATTTCAGCGCGGCTGCAGAGAGGGCTTTTTTATTTTACAACCCAGACACCTTGTGTTATGTAGGCCGCGAAACATCTAATTCAACCGGGAGAAACATAGACACCATGTCTGGTCATTCTAAATGGAGCACGATAAAAAGGAAAAAGGGGGCAATCGATGCCAAACGTGGTAAAGCCTTCACAAAAATTATCAAGGAAATATCCCTTGCGGCAAGGGTGGGCGGCGGGGACATCGAGGGCAATTCCCGGCTCCGGCAGGCGGTGATGGCGGCCAAAGAAGAGAATATGCCCAAGGACAACATTGACAGGGCAATAAAGAAGGGTACCGGTGAGTTGGCCGGCGGCGCCAATTATGAGGAAGTGACTTACGAAGGCTACGGCCCCGGCGGCGTTGCCGTGATTGTAGATGTCATGACGGATAATAAAAATCGGACGGTGGCGGAAATCCGGCACATCTTTTCCAAGTATGGCGGTAATTTAGGTGAAAACGGGTGTGTGGCCTGGATGTTTGAAAAGAAAGGCAGCATCATCATCGATAAGGGGAGCATTGGCGAAGACGAATTAATGGAATTAGTCCTGGAAGCGGGCGCGGATGATGTGCAGGCGGAAGCCGGCGAGTATCAGATCGTGACGCCGCCTGAATCTTTCGAATTGGTCAAAAAAGCGGTTGTGGACAGGAAGCTAAAATATCTTGAGGCCAGGATAACCCTGCTGGCGCAGAATACTGTGCAGTTGGAAGAAGGCAAGGCCGACTCCATGCTCAAACTGATGGAGAAGATGGAAGATAACGATGATGTGCAAAACGTCTATGCTAATTTCGACATAGCCGATGACGTAATGGAGAAATTGAGCCAATAGCCTTCTTTTGTGATTCTGTTGCGAGAGTATCAACATTGAAAGTTCTGGGCATCGATCCTGGCAGCCGCATTACAGGCTACGGCGTTGTGGAAAAGCAAGGGAGCGGGCTTGTCGAACTGTTGCAGGGTGAAATACGGCCCGCAAAGCATGATTCTTTTTCATCCGCCATGGTGGCCATATATGATCAATTAACGGCTGTCATTGACAAGACGGCGCCCGACGCCGTGGCGATCGAAGATATTTTTTATGGAAAGAATGTAAAAAGCTTGATAAAACAGGGGCATGTCCGTGGTGTGGCAATACTGGCCGGCGCCATACGTGGCATCCCGGTCTTCGAATACGCACCTCTGGAAATCAAACAGGCCGTGGTGGGATACGGCCGCGCCGAAAAGAGCCAGATACAGATGATGGTCGCCAGGATTCTTAACCTTCATACCATACCACCGGCAGATGCCGCAGATGCTCTTGCCGTCGCCATCTGCCATATAAATTTTTCAAAGGTGCAACCCCTATAAGATGATTGCTCTAATCCGCGGAACTTTGGTTTATAAATCGCCCAGCTATCTGATAGTGGAAACATCCGGCATTGGGTATCGTGTTTTTGTTCCCCTTACCACATTCTACGAGGTCCCCGACACGGGGGAACCGTTAACCCTGAATATCCATACCAGTGTGAAGCAGGATGCCATCCACCTGTTTGGCTTCCTTGATGCCGCAGACAGGGACATTTTTCAGTTGCTGCTGGCGGTTAACGGTATCGGACCCAAACTCGCGCTTAACATCCTCTCCGGTATAGCAGCCGGGGAACTCGTCAAAGCGCTTTCCGAGAGCAATTTGAAACGGCTGGTCAGCATCCCGGGAGTGGGAAAAAAGATGGCCGAACGGATTATCCTGGAGCTCAAGGAGAAAGCGCTGAAATTCATGGCGGGAGACAAAGTGATGGGCGCCAGACCCGATTTACCCGATGCCGATCTGCGGGAAGATGCCTTATCGGCTTTGGTAAACCTGGGATACAAGAGCCAGGCAGCCAATGACGCTATCGAGAAGGCAGCCGGCAGCATTCCCACACATCTGACGCTGGATCTGCTGTTGAAGAATGCTCTGAAGGCACTGTCCGGGTAATGGGCTCGGAACCGGATGTAAAGGAAACCCCGATGACTGCCAAAAAATCACTTACTGACCCGTTGCTCTTGGAAGAGGAAAATAGCCTGGAGGTTTCCCTCCGCCCCAAGAGTCTGGCAGAGTTTATAGGCCAGCAAAAGATAAAGGACAATCTTTCCATCTTCATTGAGGCAGCCAAAAAGCGGGGGGAGGCATTGGATCACGTTCTCCTCTGCGGCCCCCCCGGCCTCGGAAAAACTACCCTGGCCTACATCATGTCGCGGGAAATGGGGGTGGATGTCAAGGTCACCTCCGGCCCGGTCATTGAACGCCCCGGTGATTTGGCGGCCATCTTGACCAACCTGCATGAACATGATCTGCTCTTCATCGACGAAATCCACCGCCTTTCCCACGTAGTGGAAGAAATCCTTTATCCCGCCATGGAAGATTATCATATTGATATCATGATCGGGCAAGGGCCATCCGCCCGCACAATGAAGCTGGAAATTCCGCATTTTACCTTGGTAGGCGCCACGACCAAAGCCGGCCTGCTAACTTCACCTTTGCGGGATCGCTTTGGGATGAGCTTTCGTTTTGAATTCTATAACACGCAAGAGTTGATGATCATCATCAAGCGATCAGCCCACATCCTGGCCGTCGCTCTTGATGATGACGGCGCAGAGGAAATGGCGCGGCGCGCGCGCGGCACGCCCCGGGTAGCCAATCGCATACTGCGGCGCGTCAGGGATTTCGCCCAGGTAAAAGCCAATGGCGAAATAAATAAAAAAGTGGCGATTCAGGCTCTCGAGATGCTGGGAGTGGATGACAAGGGCTTCGATAACATGGACCGTCTGATCCTACTGACCTTGATTGATAAATTTGACGGTGGACCCGTGGGTATAGATAACCTGGCCTCCGTTATCAGCGAAGAAAAAGCCACCTTGGAAGATGTCTATGAACCATACCTACTCCAGGAAGGTTACCTGCAGAGAACAGCACGCGGCAGAGTGGCAACCAGGATGGCCTATGAGCATTTCGGTAGAAAATGGATAAGCGGGCGGCAGGAGGAATTATTTTCATAGAATGAAAGTTCTCCTTCACATCTGCTGCGGACCCTGCGCCATCTACCCACTGCGCATCTTGCGGGAGATGGGCTACGCTGCGACGGGCTATTACTTTAACCCCAATATCCATCCCTACCAGGAATATCGGCGCCGTGCCGAGACACTGGACATCTTTGCCGGCAAGATCGACTTGCCGGTCATATGGGCCAAAGATTACGAGATGGAAGCCTTCTTCCGCTTAGTCGTCGGTCGTGAAGAAGACCGTTGCCAACTCTGTTATCTTTTCCGACTGCGTGAAACCGTACGCAAAGCAAAAGAAGGAAATTATGACGCCTTCACAACAACTTTATTGTACAGCAAGTTCCAGAAACACGACCTGATCCGCCAATTAGGTGAGGACCTGGGCGGCGAAGAGGGCATCCCCTTCCTTTATCTTGATTTTCGCCTGGGATGGCAGGAGGGGGTTCGCGACTCCCGGGAGTGGGGCATGTATAGACAACCTTACTGCGGCTGCCTGTACAGTGAAAAAGAACGCTTTTTCCAAAAAGGTTAAAAAATCCCCCTTCCTCATATCTGTGTCCCTTTTACCACAGGCATAGCATGGCTACCCCTTTTTCTCGTGTTTGCCCACACTTGCTTCATATAAATATCGCATAATTACGTAGCCTTGCACCTTCATAGTAAAATATGGAAGCTTCTGGCCACGAAGGCATACAATTTGCTTCCTCGGTGGAAGTGATTAGTTAATCTGAGTGAGGAAGGCACAGATCGAATGCAGTTACAAAGGACAGTAAGGCAAGAAATAGCCTGCACCAGCGTGGGGTTGCACACGGGGCGGAAGGTCCATATGGTGGTCAAACCAGCCGGGATCGATGCCGGGATAGCCTTCGTGCGCACAGACCTGGCCCCGCCTAACATCGTCAAGGCAAATATGTACAACGTCTCCGATACCCAACTGGCCACCACGATCGGCAATGACGCGGTCCGGGTTTCCACGGTGGAACATTTGCTTTCTGCATTCAGCGGCATGGGTGTGGATAACGCTGTCGTTGAGTTGGACGCGCCTGAGATTCCCATTATGGATGGCAGCGCCCAACCTTTTGTGACCATGTTGAGAAATGCCGGAACCAGGGTGCAAGGCAAAGGCAGAAGATTGCTGGTGATAAAAAAACCTGTTTCTGTATCTGACGGAGACGGTACGGCCATGCTGCTGCCCTTTCCCGAGTTTAAAATAACCTATAAAATCGATTTTCGTCATCCGCTGATTAGTGAACAATCGTACGAGTTTATCTTTTCCGCTGTCTCCTATGAGCGAGATATCTGCGCAGCGCGCACTTTTGGTTTTCTGAAGGATGTCGAATACATGCAGGCTAAAGGGCTGGCGCTGGGCGGCTCTTTAAACAACGCCGTGGTACTGACGGAAGATAAAATTGTTAATAAAGAGGGACTACGTTCACCCGATGAGTTTGTCAAACACAAGATACTGGATGCCATTGGCGATCTTTCCCTCCTGGGGATGCCTATTGTTGGTCATTTCATCGCCTATAAATCTGGGCACAAACTGAATAATCTGCTGCTTAGGGAATTGATGGACCGTGAGAAATGCTGGAAGATTGTTGGCGCTTTTAACGGAGGGCCAATAAGCAGGGCTTTGCCTCCCCTGAATCAACCTCATCTCAGCACGCTCGATGTCGCTCAAGCTTGCTGAACCCCTTTTTCCCGTGCTTTTCTATTGAGTCTGATTTACCACCGCCCTAAATAGCGCTTGCAGAAACAAGCCAAATGTTATTATCATACCCCTTATCCTTCTTGTAAGCATTACGACGTGGAATTAGGACCGCCCGGCGGTCTCGGACGAGGGAGCGATGCGATCTTTAGTTGTCACACGAAAAATTTATGCCCTGCTTTTCATCTGCCTATGCCTGCTTCTTTTCCCCCGTCTGAGCGCCGGTACACAGGAAATCAGGTTTACCGACATACTTATTACCAATAACGCCGGCCAAATCCTCGTTTATGCCCGGGCGACAGGTTGCTTTACAGCAGGCACCGAAGCGGCCGTTTTAGCCGGTGTTCCAACAACATTGATTTTTTACCTGGATTTATGCCAGGCAAGGCCCTACTGGTGGGATAAGAGATTGGCCCGCCGCATCATCAAACATACGATCAAGTATGACAACGTGGAAAAAAAATTCCATATCTCTTCGAATAACGGTCAGCAGGAATCGGCAACATTCCCATCTTTTGAAAACGCCAAAAGGGCCATGGCCGAATTAAACGGCGTGGCCCTTTACCCCTTCCGAGACCTGGTAAAAGGAAAATCCTATTATCTTAACATGAAAGCCCAAAAGCATGATCGGCTCCACTTGCCTCCCATCAAGTCAGGATACTGGTCCTTTTTTACCTCCCTTTTTGATTTTCGGATTGGCTGGCAACAACAAAATATCATATACAGAAGCTTGACGGCTCCATAACCCTTAAAGCGGGATAAGTGCTAACTACAAATCCGCAATTTGTTACAGGATTATTGATGCATGGTAAAGACAAGCCCGCATATGGATGAGCGCGAAGCCAAACGCCGGACGAGAGAACGCCTGATCATGATCGGCACTCTTGTTTTGATCATCGTCATCTCGCTGCTTACGGCTCACCCCAACCGCCAAAATGAAGCGCTTTACTTCTCCGGCAATGTCCTCATTTTCAGCCTGATCAACGTCAACATCATTTTGATTCTCTTTCTCCTCTTTCTCATTATCAGAAACATTACCAAGTTGATATTTGAACGCCGGAAAGGCATCATCGGCTCAAAACTGCAGACAAAACTGGTGGCGGCCTTTGTAAGCCTTTCCTTTATTCCCACCGTAGTGCTCTTTATTGTTTCTGTCAATTTCCTGTCTTACAGCATTGATTACTGGTTTAACCTGAAAATCGGCGAGGCACTTGACAAGTCTATAGAAGTAGCCCAGATTTATTATCGTCAAACATCAGACCAAGCCCGTTATTATGCCCGCCAGTTAAGCAAAAACATCACGGATAACCGTCTTTATGTAGAGGGACGCGGTACTTATCTCCAGAATATCATGGAGCAAAGGCAAAAGATCTGTAACCTTGGCTTGCTGGAAATTTATTTCAACAATAAAAAGGACACCTTTGCCCTGAAGGATCCCTCCCATCCACAGTTATCCTTGCCCCCCTTGTCCCCACAGTTGCAAGAAGAGGTTTACGGCGGCAAGGAAACAGCCACGGTACAGCCTTCCGAGGGCAGCGATCTGATCACGGGCCTGGCCCCGATTTATTCCTACCTTGTCCCCCGTGAAGTCATCGGCATGGTGGCGGTAAGTTATTACGTCCCGCCTGAAATAGCCAAAAACATCACTATTATTTCCAAGGCTTCGGAGCGATACAGGCAACTTGACCTTTTTAAAACTCCCACGAAGCTAAGTTTCATCATCACACTTTCCATCGTGCTTTTGTTGATAATTTTCGCCGCTACCTGGTTCGGAATATATTTGGCCAAGGGGATCACCGTACCTATCCAGGACCTGGCTGAGGCGACACGTCGCATCGCCCGGGGAGAACTCGACCACCAGATAAATGTGGTAGCCGATGCGGAAATCGGTATCCTGGTCGATTCTTTCAATCAGATGACCAGGGATCTGCAACAAAGCAACCGGGAACTTAACCAGGCCAACAGCAATGTAGAAGAGCGGAGGAAGTATATGGAGACGGTACTCCGCAACGTCTCGGCAGGTGTAATCTCCCTGGATAAGGATGGCGTCATCACCACCATTAACCAGGCCGCAGAAAGGATGTTCGGCCTTAAAGCAGAACTCGTGCTCAACAGAAGTTACCAAGAGATACTCCAACCGGAACATCTCGCTCTCGTTGGCGAATTTACCAAGGAAATCAGGGGTAATAACTCTGGCTCCCTGATCAAGCAGATGGATTTGGAGCTCAAAGATAGGACCTTGACAATCCTCATGACCATAACGGTCATTAAAGATGATGCGGGCCGGGAAGTGGGCATGGTGGTGGTCTTTGAGGATTTAACGGAATTGCAAAAAGCAGTTAGAACGGCGGCCTGGCGTGAGGTTGCCAGAAGAATGGCCCACGAAATAAAGAACCCCCTCACACCGGTACAGCTTTCAGCGCAACGCCTGCAAAAAAAATACGGGGAAAAGCTTGGTGGCGATGGCGAGATTTTCCGGGAATGTACGCAAACGATCATTAACCAGGTCGAGGTGCTGAAGAATCTGGTTAACGAGTTTTCCCGTTATGCGCGGCTGCCCGTAACCAACCTTAATTTGAATAACCTAAATGATGTCTTGATAGAAGCAATCGCCCTTTTTCAGGAAGCCCATAAGGATATTCAGTTTAAGTTTCATCGTGATGAAACTTTACCAAAATTAAAGATAGATGCCGAACAAATTAAGCGGGTCATGGTGAACATCATCAGTAATGCCGTAGCTGCCGTGGCAGGAAAAGAGGGGGTCATCGAAGTTTCCGTTTCCCATGACCGGCAACACCGTAAGGCCAAAGTAGAAGTCGCCGATAATGGCTGCGGCGTCCCTGGCGCTCATAAGGTGAAGATGTTCGAACCGTATTTTTCGACAAAAAAAACCGGTACCGGCTTAGGTTTGGCGATTGTCGGCTCTATTATCACCGAACATTACGGCCATATAAGTGTGCGCGACAATTATCCCGAAGGCACGGTGGTGGCGTTTGAACTGCCGGCCCCGGAAGAAAAGCAGATTAACGGAACCATCTATGAGGCACCGGCGGCTTGAGCTTCCAAGAGGAACGACGCCAGTGCTTAGTTGAAGAGAAAGGGTTATGCGCAAAACAATCTTGATAGTTGATGATGAGGCGAGTATTCGCCAATCCCTGAGCGGCATCCTGGCGGATGACGGTTACGAAATTCTTACAGCCGCTAGTGGCGAAGAAGCGCTGAAAATACTGGCAGATGACATGTCGGATCTGGTTCTCCTCGACATCTGGCTCCCCGGCATGGATGGAATTGAGACGCTAAGCACAATCAAGGCAAATTACCCCCAACTCCGCGTTATCATGATGTCTGGTCACGGCACCGTCGAAACAGCCGTAAAGGCAACCAAGCTGGGCGCCTTTGATTTTATTGAAAAACCTCTTTCACTGGAAAAAATGCTCCTCCTGGTCAAGCATGCCCTGGATATGGACCGTCTGGAAGAGGAAAATGTCCTTTTAAAACAGAGGTTCAGCCATGAGTATGAACTCACCGGCACGAGCGACGCCATTATGGAGTTGAAGGAAACGATCAGCCTGGTGGCGCCCACCAACGCCTGGATATTGATCATGGGCGACAACGGGACAGGTAAGGAACTCGTGGCGAGGTCCATTCACAAACAGAGTAAACGGGCTCATAAGCCCTTCGTAGAGGTGAATTGCGCGGCCATTCCGGAGGAGCTTATCGAAAGCGAGCTTTTTGGCCATGAGAAGGGCGCCTTTACCGGCGCTACGGAGAAAAAAAGGGGGAAATTTGATCTTGCCCATGAGGGCACAATTTTTCTCGATGAGGTGGCAGATATGAGTCTGAAGGCCCAAGCCAAGGTACTTCGGATCCTTCAGGAAAAGAAGTTCGAAAGAGTAGGCGGAACCAAGCTGATCGCCACAGATGTTCGTGTCCTGGCGGCTACCAATAAGGACTTGGAAACTGAAATGGAAGCGGGGAGGTTTCGCCAGGACCTCTTTTACCGGCTGAATGTCATCCCCCTGCGGGTTCCCCCGCTGAAGAACAGAAAAGAGGACATCCCGCTCCTGGTAAAATGTTTTTTAAAAAACTTTTCTCAAAAAGAAGGGGAGAAGGAAAAGACTGTCACCCCCGAGGCGCTGGCGCTGCTCATGCTTCATGATTGGCCGGGAAATGTTCGCGAGTTGAAAAATATCGTCGAACGCCTGATTATCATGAAGGTTGGCGATGTTATCGGCGCGAGCAACATCCCTACCCCAGCCAAAAAAGAACAGGCGAACGGGCCGGATTGTGCCGCCAGTGTCTTAAATTCCTATCGCGAAGCCAAGGCCGCCTTTGAGAAACAATACCTGGCCGGGAAATTAAGGGAGTACGACGGCAATGTTTCCCGCACGGCAGAAGCGATCGGCTTGGAAAGAAGCAACTTGCATCGGAAGATAAGAACTTACAATCTGGATGCCAAAGCGGAAAAAGATGAGAATGGGTAGGCGGGTGGCAGCCGATGGTCAGGACGTTTTTTTGACTGCTTGCCGAAGCTCGGTGAAGGAATATTTCAACTGGGGCAGGAAAATAAGGCCAATAACGATTGTCAGGCCTACCGCCAGAAAGTGATAGACAACGGCAAAAGCCAGCGCCTCCGCTTTGTCGATTCCATAAAGGCTCAGGCCCAGCACGCAGAAGTAATGCCAGTTGCCGATAAAGCCGGGGGCCGCAGGTATGGCAATTCCTACAATCAGAATGACCATGATGACCAAGGCGGCCACGGGCGGTAGCGTTAAGTGAAAGGCCAGGAAAAGGCAATATATTGCCAGGGCATCGCAAAACCAAATCAGCAATGACAGCAAAATAGTTTGCAGCAGGCGGGAGCCATCGCCGATAACCTGGAGGCCATCCAGAAAATGGCAGCACAGCCGCTCCAATGCCGCCGCCCATGTTGCGGGCAGCCGCCGGACGATTAAGTTTAACAGACTGTCAAACCGGGCACGGCAAAAGACGGCAAAAATTACTACCACCAGGAGGGCTATGTTGATCCCCAGGAAAACAAAGTTGGCCTGCAAAAGCCAGGCTGGCAGTGGAGCAAAGTAGAGGGCCAGGAAAGCAAGAGCCAGCACGGTGATGCCGTCAAGGAACCTTTCCACGAAAATCGTGCCCAGCGCCGCAGACATCTTGACGGTCTTGCCACGGGACACCAGATAAGGCCTCACGAGCTCTCCCAATCTGACAGGCAGAGCAGCAATGGCAAAAAATCCGACACTGGCAACCGCAAAGAGTTCCAGCTTGCCAAGCTCTGCCAGGGGAGCGAGAATCAATCCCCAACGCCAGATACGCATGGCCTGCATCAGGACCATAAGCAGCAAAAAAAGCAGGACATAGCCGCCGCCGATATCGTCAATACCGGCAATCACCGCGTTAAAGTCAACGCCTCTAACGGCAAGATAGATAAAAAAGGCGCTTATCAGAAAACTGACAATTGCTTTCTTCATCCGTTCACATACGAAAAGTTCACGGCCTCACCTTAACGCTTGGATATGTTATCTTCGATCTTGTCCTGCAACATTTGTGAAGCTATTTTGTCGCCGAATGCCCCTACCCTGACGGTAACGGTGGTAAGACTCCGCTCCCTATAGGACAGGACAAACTGTACCTTTTCATCATTGATAACCGCATTGATAGTGCCCCGGCCAATTTCCTTTAATGGCTGCACATCAACGGCGCGCATGCTGGCAAGAGTTTTTTCGCAAGCCTCCCATACGTCTTCAAAAGGGTATTTATAATCGGTTTGCATGGTGCCTCTGGCGAAATAGTAGGTGCCTGCACCTGCTGTTCCCACCGCCGCACCGCCCACTACAAGCGGTGCACAGCCGGAAAGAAGAAATAACACCGCCACAAATCCCCATAAGCCCTCAGCCTTCTTCTTCATCGTCTTTCCTTTCTCTGCCCGGAGTTAAAAAACATTACCCTTCACCGCAGGCTTTGGCAAACTCTCCCAGCAGTTTTTCCTGCTTCTTATTCAAATTGGTAGGCACGACCACCTGGGCTTCGATGATCTGATCTCCGCAACCGGATTCGCCCAGGTTGGGGATGCCCATGCCCTTCAAACGGAAAACGTGACCGCTTTGTGTTCCCTTGGGAATTTTTATTTTTTCCGCGCCATGAAGAGTCTTCACTTCTATCTTGGCGCCCAAAGCAGCCTGCACGAAAGAAATTGGCACCCGGCAGTATATGTCGTTGCCACTTCGCTCAAAAAACTCATGCTCCCGCACGGCAATAAACACATAAAGATCACCATGAGGGCCGCCCAGATCTCCCGCCTCACCCTCCCCACGCAAACGCATCCGCGTTCCGGTTTCCACGCCTGGCGGTATCTTAAGCTGCAAGGTTTTAGAGGCTGCCGTCTTACCACCGCCCAGGCAGGAGGGACAAGGACTTTGAATGACGCTGCCCCGCCCCTGACATTGCGGGCAGACTACACTGATGGAGAAAAAACCGCTGGATTGGGTTACCTGCCCCCGCCCACGACAACGGCTGCAAGTAGTAGGAGACGTGCCTGGCGCCGTTCCCTGACCTTGGCACGCCTGACAAGTTACCGGCTTTTCTATGGTGACATCGGTTGTTTTACCCAAAGCGGCATCCTCAAGGGAAATCTCCAAGTCGTAGCGGAGATCAGCCCCACTCCTCTTTCCCGAACGCTGTTGCCGCCCCCCCCCATTCAAACCAAAAATATTTTCAAAAATATCGCCAAAGCTGGAGAAGATGTCTTCAAAACCGGAAAATCCCTTGAAGCCGATCCCATTTAACCCCTCATGCCCGTAGCGATCATAGATGGACCTTTTTTCCTGATCGCTTAAAACCTCGTAGGCTTCGGCCGCTTCCTTAAACTTCTCTTCCGCCTCTTTATCCCCAGGATTACGGTCCGGGTGGTATTGCATCGCCATCTTGCGATAACTTTTCTTTATTTCGTCAACGGGCGCAGCTCTGGTGATTTCTAAAATTTCATAGTAACAACGTTTCATCATGCGTTTTACTTCATTCCTCCATTCGGCTTGTCATTAATGCTCTCGAAAAATACGACCTGCTTTTTAAAACTTATCGTCCGCGGGCAAAATAATAGTCCTTGCCGCTCCTGTCAAGATGACGTGATTATTTGTCACGGTGATATTTTTCGTGGAATCACTTAACCAGGCGCCGCAGCGCCTCGGCGTATTTTTCACCCGTTTTTATTACGATGTCCGGGGGAAGCTCCGGGGCAGGCGGCTGTTGGTTCCAGTTGAGGGAAAGAAGGTAATCGCGAAGAAATTGTTTATCAAAACTTTTCTGGGACCGACCGACCTCATAATCGCTCAAGGGCCAAAATCTCGAAGAATCAGGGGTAAGCAGCTCATCAATCAGAATTGGTTTTCCTTCAACCAAGCCAAACTCCATCTTGGTATCGGCAATTATAATCCCGGCGTCGGCTGCCATAGCTTCGGCCCGCCGATAGACGGCGATACTGGTCTCCGTGACAAACGCAGCTAATTCCCGGCCAATCAGGCTTTCCATCCCCTGCTTGTCAATAGGCTTGTCGTGGTCGCCAAGCTCGGCCTTCGTGGAAGGCGTGAAGATAGGCTCCAACAACCGCTCCGATTCTCTCAAGCCGTCGGGCAGCTTTACGCCTGAGACGGCCTTACCTGCCGCATAATCCTTCCATCCGGAACCACTGAGATAGCCCCGCACAATACACTCAACGGGCAGGGGTTGTGCCTTTTTGACAAGCATGCTGCGCCCCCGCAGCAAATCCCGGTATGGTCGGCACACGTCCGGATAAGCCACGGGGTCGGTGGCAATAAGATGATTCCCGATGATATCTTCCATTTGCCGGAACCAAAAGGCGGACATACGGGTAAGTATCTCGCCTTTTCCAGCAACAGGATTGGGCATGATCACGTCAAAGGCCGATATCCTGTCGGTCGTAACGATCAAAAGACAGTCTTCCACCGCATAAAGATCACGCACCTTACCCCTGGCCAGCAACTTCAAAGTAGGTAAAGCGCTCTCCAACATCCCAATCTTTTCCATCTTCTCACCGTACCAGCTAAAAAACTATTTTCAATATTCTGGTTGCACTTCTCGGGACAAAACTATCCCTCCGCCATGCAGAAATATTTTATCCCTACCTTACGAAGGGGTTATACCGCTTCTCGTGACCGATGGTGGAAGTCGGACTGGGGCCATAGTTATGCCCCGGCAGCACAGACGTTTCCTCCGGCAAGGTAAAGAGCCTCTCCTTAATCGATCGATACATAACATCCCAGGAACCGCCGGGAAAGTCGGTCCTGCCAACGGCCTCGACAAAAAGCGTGTCCCCCGTAAAAACAAAACCGTCCATGTAAAGGCACATGCCGCCTTCGGTATGTCCGGGGGTGTAAATAACGGTCAGCGCGATATTGCCCACCCGGATCTGATCCCCGTCTTTTACCGTAATGTCGGCAGGCGGCGATGGTTTAGCCTTAAACATGGACAGATACACATCCGGCGTGTTTATTAGTTGGTCGGCCGCAGCCTCGTGCACAATGATTTGCGCCCCCGTCAGCCTTTTCATATCCGCATTCCCGGCGGTATGGTCCAGGTGACTGTGGGTATTTACGATGTACTTGATCTTCAGTTTATTTTCTGCCGCCACGGCAATGATTTCTTCCACCTCCGCGGCGGGATCGATAACAAGCGCTTCCCCTGTTTCCTGGTCACCTAAAAGATAGGCAAAAACCATCATTTGTCCAACTTGCATCTGCCGTAAGATCATAAATACTCCTCATAGACAGGCTCCATTCAGGCCTATCTCTTTTCCACATACCCGATAAAAAGGGCACCGTCTTGTTTCATTGCCAGAAACTTTTCCCCCACCGTCGCACACCAGGTGGGCAGATCATCGGCAAAACCCGGATCATCGGCGATGATTTCCAGTATCTCGCCCTGCTTCATAGCAGAAAGCTCCTGCTTTGTGCGCACGATGGGCATGGGACAAAAAAGTCCCGTGCAATCAACTGATTTATCGGGATTCATAGCGTTGTCGGCTTATCCTTAACTTCACCCTGGGCAGGGAGGGCTTTTTATCTGTTTCAGCCATGCTTAAGCTGTTCGCATTCGGAGCATTTGGACAACCTACTGTCGAAGGAAGCGCCACATTTACTGCATTTGCTTAACAATTTAACGTCGCATGGCTTACAAAAAGGAGGCTCCAGGCACCCCCCCACCAACTCCGGCTCGCACAAAGGGCAGTTACATTTCTTCGTCATGCCTCTTCTCCCTGCTTTTTTCTGTAGTCTTCAATGGCCCGATGCAGCGCATCAGCTCCCAGATTCGAACAGTGCATCTTGTTCGCCGGCAGTCCGCCCAGTTCCTGGGCAACACTGGCATTCGTAATAGTCATCGCCTCATCCAAGGTCTTGCCCTTGGCCATTTCGCTTACCATCGAAGAAACAGCGATGGCCGCTCCACAGCCGAAGGTCTTGAATTTGACATCATCAATGACACCGTCCTTGACCGATATGTAAAAGGTCATCATATCGCCACAGACGGGATTGCCAATCTCGCCTACCCCATCCGCTGCGTTTATCTCTCCCACATTGCGGGGATTCTGGAAGTGATCCATGACTTTTTCTGAATAAAACGGCATATGCTTCTCCTATCCATCTTCTCGATTTTCTTCATGCTCATGTTCATAATCGGTACCCGGCCCGGCAACGCGGCGCTGCCCCGTCTTCTGAAAGTAACTATAGAGAGGGGACATATCTCGCAGTTTCGCAACAATGGGCGGGAATTCTGCCAACAGATAATCAATATCCTCTTCCGTGTTATATTTGGAAAGCGTCAGCAGGATCGAACCCTGTCCCACCGCCGTGTCAACCTTGATCGCCGTCAAAACATGCGACATTTTCAAAGCTTTCGAGGCACAGGCTGAGCCGCTGGACACATAGATTCCTTTTTGATCCAGGAAGAGGAACATCCCCTCACCTTCCACGAACTCCACAGACAGATTAATATTGTTGGGCAAATGCCTTTCCGGGTGCCCGTTGATATAAAGGTGGGGAATCTTCTCCGGCAACGCCTCCACCAGACGGTCGCGGAGATGCAGGAGATGCCGCGCGTTGGCCTCCATTTCATGTTGTATCAGCTCACAGGCAACTCCGAATCCAACGATGGCTGGAACGTTTTCCGTTCCGGCACGCCGACCGTTTTCCTGAATCCCACCGTCAATCTGCGGCAAAATCCGTACACCCTTCCTGACATAAAGGGCCGCCGCCCCCTTGGGTCCGTAAAATTGCGCTCCCGCAAGCGTTAACAAATCGGCTTCCAGACTATTCACATCCACTGGTACAATGCCGACGGTACAAACGGCATCGGTATGGAAGGCTATGCCTTTCTCCCGGCATATCCGACCAAGTTCCGCCAACGACTGCACGGTTCCGATCTCCGGATTGGCATGCTGAACGGAGACCAGGGTGGTATCCTCCCGGATAGCCTTGCGCAGATCGGCAGGTGACACCAGACCATAACGATCAACGGGCAGCAAAGTTACCTCAAAGCCCTGCTGACTAAGACGCCGGGCGGCATTCAACACGGAAAAATGCTCAATCTCTGAAACAATTACGTGCCTACCCTTCTGACGATTGGCTTCGGCAACGCCTTTAATCGCAAGGTTATTGGCTTCCGAGGCGCAGGAAGTAAAATATATCTCACTTTCCCGCCCCCCGATCAACCCGGCCACTTGCCCTCGGGCTCTTTCGATCGCCTCCTTGGATTTGGCTCCCAGAGAATGGATACTTTGCGCGTTTCCGTAAAGCTCACGGAAATAAGGAAGCATCACGGCCAGCACCCGTTCATCAATCCTGGTATTGGCATGATTCTCGAGGTAAACTTCTCTCATAAATCTTTCTTCACGTATTTTTTGCCTGGTAACGAACACCCGGAGTAATCACCCTCAAACCTTTTCCTCTATACTGCGAAGTAGATTCCCTGTCAAGAAAACAGTCAACAGCAGCAAAATTCTCTGCAGCAAAATTCTCTTGACACACAAAATCCCCCTTCATATACTCCGCCCGCAAAAAGGCAATGCCTTACCGAGAAATCAAAGAAGGGGCGGTTCGCCGACGGTTCGCCTCGGCGTTAAGGATTTTCCAGAAGAGCCCGATACCCTTTAAATGATCGGGCTTCCACACCGATTCGAAAAATGATCTTAACGGAGCTGAAAAATTCACCCCGTCCGTTTTCGCAAATATGAGGTTGCAGCCCATGAAAGCCGTAAAAGGTAATAACAATATCCCCCGGATGCTCATCGTCGTTTTTTTCATACTCGTCGCTTCCTTCATCATTGCAGGCCACTACTACTATTTAAGCAAAGATAAAGAAATTAAGACAGCGGCGCAAAATAATCTTGCCGCCATTGCGGACTTGAAAATCGGACAAATTACCAACTGGCGAAATGAACGTATAAACGATGCGCTGACAATTCAAAATACTATCGGTGTCGCTCGGCTGGTAAAGAATTATATCGAAACGAAATCACATGGAGAGGAATTAAAACGATGGGTTGCAGCATTCTGCGAGTATAAGGGATATTCAAGCGCTACTATTCTTGACACTAAAGGGACGGTAAGATTTGCTTACGGCGAGGGCGACAACAAGGTAGGCCCGGTGGAATATAGAGCGCTGGAAGATGTTCTGAAGCAAAAGAATTTTGCCCTCTCGGATCTGCATATATCCTCCGTTACAAAAAAAGTGACGATCGACTTACTGGTTCCCTTAGTATTATGGGATCAGAAAGATCATCCGGTGCCGGGAGTACTCCTCTTCAAAGTGGATCCATACAAAATCCTCTATCCCTTGCTTCAATCGCGGCCCACTCCCAGCCACACGTCTGAGACGCTTCTCGTCCGGCGTGAAGGCGACGAACTTGTCTATCTCAACGAACTTCGCCATAAAAAGGGGGCTGCTCTTGCCCTGCGGTTGCCGATAGCAAGCAAGTATCTTCCGGCTGCTATGGCGGCAAGAGGCGCCGAAGGAATGGTAGAGGGGTTTGATTACCGGGGCGCGCCCGTTCTGGCGGCAATTCGAAAAGTGCCGGACTCCCCCTGGTTCATGATCGCGAAAGTTGATAAAGCTGAGGCCTATGACCCGCTTCATCATGAACTTATCCTGGCGGCATTTGTTACGGTATTGTCGATAATTGGCTCGGGAGCGATTCTGGGGCTCTGGTGGCGGCACCAGCGCTCTATCTTTTATCGCACCCAGTATCAATCTGAGATCGAACGCCGGGCGCTCATCGAACATTTTAGCTATCTTGCGAAGCATGCCAATGACATGATCTTCCTTTTCGATAAGCGGGAAAGGATTATTGAAGTCAACGACCGGGCCTGCAAAGAGTATGGGTACCTGCGCGAGGAGCTGCTGCAACTGCCTATCCGCGCGGTGCGCCCACCTGAACTGCAATCCGAAATACCGGATATAGTGAGGCATATAGATGAAAAGGAGGGAATGATTTATGAAACGGAACATGTCCGGAAAGATGGGACGAGATTTCCCGTTGAAGTAAGCGCGCGGGGCTTCGATATGGAAGGCAATAGATACATGCAGGCAATAATTCGGGACATCACCGAGCGAAAGCAGAGTGAAAATGCATTATTTACCGAGAAGGAGCGTCTTGCCGTAACCCTGAAAAGCATTGGCGATGGCGTGATAACGACAGATGTGAATGGGAACATAACCTTGTTGAACAAAGTGGCCGAAGAGCTGACGGGCTGGTCCCTTACGGAGAGCGTGGGACGGCCGCTAGCCGAAGTGTTTCATATCGTAAATGAACAGACGCGGGAGCGTTGCGAAAATCCCGTTGATAAGGTACTGAAGAGCGGCGTTATTGTCGGCCTTGCCAACCATACGGCGCTCATCCGCCGTGACGGCGGGGAAATGGCCATTGCCGACAGTGGCGCACCCATTCGCGACAGAGAGAGTAAGGTAATCGGCGTGGTGCTGGTTTTTCGGGATATTACGGATAAGCAGAAAACCGATTCTGCCCTGCAGAACGCCGAGAAGCTGGAAGCCATCGGTCTGCTTGCCGGGGGTATTGCTCATGATTTCAATAACTTGCTCGGTGGCATCTTCGGTTATATTGACCTGGCTCGTATGCAGGCGGAAAAGGGCAACAGCAAGGGGATCGAGAATGCCCTGTCCAAGGCTTGCGGAGTTTATGACAGGGCAAAATCTTTGACCCAGCAATTGCTTGTATTTTCCAAAGGCGGCGCTCCGGTTCGTAAAACCCAATCCCTTGCCGAACATATGCAGCAGACGGTGGCTTTTGCCCTGAGCGGATCCAATGTCTCCCCGGTTTTTGCGGTACCCAATGAAGTCTGGCCGTGCGACTTTGACGAAAACCAGATGGCACAGGTTTTTGACAATATTGTAATCAATGCGCGTCAGGCAATGCCGTTGGGAGGGAACCTTGACGTCGCCGTAAGAAACATATCCCCCGGAAATGCTCCCAAAGAGTTACCGCCCCATGAGTATGTGTGCGTCTCGATCTGCGATTATGGAAACGGGATACCGAAAGATCATATGCCACGCATTTTCGATCCATTTTTTACGACCAAGCAACAAGGCAGCGGCTTGGGATTGGCTACGAGTTATTCCATAGTCAAGAAACACGATGGTCTTATCCGCGCAGAGTCGGAATTAGGCAAGGGAACCATATTCCACGTTTACTTGCCGGCGTCTTCAGGCCAAGTTTCGGTCCTGGAAGGGGGAAGAAGGAGACAACTCCATCGCGGTCACGGCAGGATACTCATCATGGACGATGAGGAGTTCATCCTTGACGTTTTGTCGGAAATGCTCACGGAAATGGGCTACCAGGCCATCACGGCGATCAATGGCGATGAAGCCATAGCGCATGCTGGAAGCGCCGTACAGTCCGGAGAACCTTTCCGGGCGGCAATCCTCGATCTTACCATTCCCGGGGGCAGGGGCGGAAAAGAAACCGTTCACGCCCTGCTGGAGATCGATCCGGACATCAAGGTTGTGGCATCAACCGGATACTCGGAAGATCCCGTCATGGCAAAACCTTCCGACTATGGCTTTGCGGGGCGCTTGATTAAACCCTATCACATGGACCAATTGGCCCTGCTGTTGGATTCGCTGTTGAAGCAACCGTAATGCCGGAATCTTAAAAGGTGTAAAGAATCCTAAGCCAACTCATCGTCCCTTGTGGGCGGTTTTTAACCGCCGTTTCGAATTGGGTCTTTAAGCTGATTATGACTTTATTCCAATTTAGGCTGTATGCCGGGCCAAAAGAGAAAACCTGCCCCCTTGAATCACTAATCTCTTGCCCGCCTATCTTGTCATCGGTGATGTCTTTCCAATAATAGCCCACTACCCCAATCCGCTGATTTCTCATTATTTCGTATCCAAAAGCATAATCCGCATGAAAAGCTTGACCAGCCTTATAGGTGGTTTCTTTCATGGTCCTGGGATCGATGAAATCGTTATTTTTCCAATTAATATCGTAGAGCAGGTTTACGTTGAGATCAAAACCTCCCGGCAAGACCGCAGTAACGCTAAAGAGGGGTTCAAAGGTCCAGTGATTGTTTCCGATATTTACCAGATCGTTTTTATCATATCTTCCCGTCGGAGTAACTACATCGAAGCTTAATAAAAAATGGAATACTTCAGTATGCCAAGCTAACCAAAGGGGACAAAGAATAATATCGCCCAATCCACTATCGCCATCGTCAAAGTAGCGAGACTCAATATGCTTGTCAATTAGCGGGATGCCCATATCCATTCCCCAAAACGATCCAAAAATTTTCTTCTTACTGACATAAATAGGCCTGATAATGTTGCCTGCTACCCGCATCTTGAAATTCTCAAAAGGGCCGTTTTTTATCTCATCTCCATTATAATCCTTAAATTTGTTGGCAGAGTAAAAGAAAGAGTAGTTTATAAGATAAAGACCCGGAGGAGGTCCAATGGCTAAAAAATCATCTGCTCCATACTTGCCGGAAACAGTTAGTCCTCCTGAAGGCCCCAGGCTTGAGGCTAAAAGCCCCGCTGGAATCAAGAAAAGATGGAACATAATTATTAAAATTATTAATTCTATTATTTTTTTAACCATAGGACTCCTTGCCTCCCCAAACCAAGCCTTTGCAAAACCTTCCTCTTCCGTCTGCCTTAAGCCGCCAGCCTTTGCAACCATAAGCCGGCTGAACGCATGGCAATGCCGGCAGCTTCTTGTTCATGCCGCAGGTGGTGAACCGGTTATAGCACATAAAAAAGGCTTTTTGTACCACAACCGAGATGGTTATGATATTTGGGCGAAGCCCAATCTACCCGTCCAGCGTCTGATAAGTTCCTCTTTCAGGAGCCGGTGGGCAGGACTTTCCAAACGGGGGTCCCCACCTGCCAATTCAGTGGCGCTGTTTCTCGCCTGCTGCAAAATTTTCCCGTCGCGTATCAGATTGGCGATCCGAAAATCAGGCAGCCCCGATTGCCGGGTACCCATGAATTCTCCCGGCCCCCTCAGGGCCAGGTCCTCTTCGGCAATCAGAAATCCGTCCGTCGTCTTTTCCATAACCCGCAGTCGCTTACCGGCCTCAGCAGCGGCCTTGCTTTGGGTAAGCAGGATACAGCTGGATGGGATTGCTCCGCGCCCCACCCGGCCTCGCAATTGGTGCAATTGCGAGAGGCCGAATCTTTCCGCATGTTCAACAACCATCAAGGACGCAGCGGGAATATCTATCCCCACCTCGATCACCGTCGTCGCTACCAGAATATCCAGCTTTTGGGCGCGGAAAGCAGCCATCGCCCCTTCCTTCTCCGTTTTTTTCATTTTGCCGTGGAGGAGACCTACCCGGCATTGGGGAAATACGTCCTTTTGCAGGTGTTCGGCCATGGTCGTAGCGTCCTTAACGTCCAGATATTCCGACCCCTCCACCAGTGGATAGACGATAAAGACCTGGCATCCTTTGCTGATTTCCCTGGCGATCAGTTCATAAACCTTGCGGCGCTGACGCTCGAAAAATACCCGGGTATGAACGGGCTTATGCCCCGGCGGCATCTCGTCAATCACGGAAACATCAAGGTCACCATAGACCGTCATGGCCAAAGTGCGGGGGATGGGCGTGGCCGTCATGACCAGTATATCCGGATGCCCCCCTTTGGCCCGCAGGGCGGCACGCTGCACAACGCCGAACCGATGCTGCTCGTCTATGACCGCCAACCCCAGCCGATGAAAGACGACCTCCTCCTGGATTAGCGCATGGGTACCAACAATGATTGCGGCTTCACCTTCCCGGATGCGCCGGTAAATATCCCTTTTCTCAGCGGCGCTGTTTTTCCCCGTCAGGAGCGCAACCTCAAACGGCAGCGCCTTGGCCCACTCCCTTATATTGGCGTAATGCTGTTCGGCAAGTATCTCCGTCGGCGCCATCAAAACCGCCTGGCAGCCGTTGTCACAGGCAGTGACCATCGCCGCCATAGCAACCACCGTCTTGCCGCATCCCACATCCCCCTGGAGGAGACGGTTCATGGCGCCGGGCCGCGCCATGTCTTGCTCAATCTCGCCAATAACCCGCCGCTGGGCGGTCGTGAGAGGAAAGGGCAGAATTTCGTAGAATCTCCTCAGCCCCCTGCCCCCGGTCTTAAAAGCAATCCCCTCCTCCTGCCCTTGGCCCGTTTTCTGGAGAGCCAGGCCCAGTTGAAAAAAAAAGAACTCGTCAAAAATGAGGCGCCGATGCGCTGCCGTTTTCCCGGCATTGTAATCTTCCGGGTTCTGATCGCTACCAGGAAAATGGACCTGTTGCAGGGCATCATGAATATCGATCAGTTGCTGCTTGCGGCATATATCTTCCGGAATGGGGCTTAAAACACAGCCCCGGTAATCATCCACAACGTGCTGCATGATACGGCGCAGGTTTTTCTGGTAGAGCCCTTCCGTTTCCGAATAGATGGGCACGATACGTTTGAAGTGCAGCAGGTTGTCGCTTCCCTGGTCCAGCATTTCAAAATCCGGGTGAAGCATTTCCTTTTGCAATTGGAATTGCCCGACATTGCCCGTCAGGATTACCTGATTGCCCCTGGTAAAAATGCCTTTCAGATAGGACGGATTCCCACGAAACCATTTAGCTTTGAGTAAGTCGTCCCCATCTTCTATGGTTACCTCAAAGACAGGCCGTTTACCATAGCGCTTAACTTCTGCACTGGCCACCATGCCGACCACAGTTTCCCGCCTCCCTACCCGGGCCTGGGCGATGCCGACGGTAAACCTCCTGTCTTCATAGCAGCGGGGCAGAAAATAGATCAGGTCTTCAATAGTGGTAAGGCCCTTTCTTGCCAGTTGCTGTGCTGTCCTGGGACCAACTCCTTTGAGCGAAGAGACGGGCAAAGCCAGTTTTTCTGCCCATCCTGCGGCAGTAAACGGAGCGGCAGCGGGAAGCGATCCGCTTTTCGGCAGCTCCCCGTGATCGGAAGATGCATTTGGGGCTCCAGGTAATTTTTTTACAATGGCATCCCTGATTTTTCGCAGCAACAGCAACGCCTGCTTAACCTTTTTCTCCTTATCTTCCAGCGTGCATTGATCGAAACTGGTAAAGATGTGGCTAAAGTCCCTTAAAAGTTCCGTGCCAGAAGGCTCGTCGGGCTTTACGGCCGGGGGAAAGGCCAACGGCTGCATTTCCATATTTAACCTGTCCGCCAGGTGCAGCATGGTTTTTTCCAGATCCTTGATCAGGTGCAGGTGCCGTCCCCCATCGGCGACGGCAAAGTCCAAAGGGCAAGTTATTTTATTTAATAGCTCAAGACACCGGTCCATTTTTACCAGCCGATCTGTGTTACCAGCATTAGACAATGAAATTATGATGATATGTGGCGTTAGATAACAGACATTCTTCCTTTTGACAAGTGTGGACACACCGCTTGTAACCATCTCCATTTAGCATCTGGGCAAGCAGATACTTGTCTGGGTAGTTTTTACCTGCCAATAGGTTGTTGCTTTATTCTTATTGATTAAACCTTCCTTCTCCGTTAACCTACTAAAATGGATGACATCATTTTTAAAGACCGCCGTGATGCAGGGCAACAATTAGCCGCTGCTCTTATTAAACGTGGATACCACAAAGAGTCCCTGGTGGTTTTGGGTATCCCGCGTGGAGGCGTGGTTGTAGCCGCTGAAGTCGCGACAAAACTCTCCGCTCCCCTTGACGTCATTATCGCCCGCAAGCTGAGAGCGCCGGCCCAACCGGAACTCGGTATCGGCGCAGTAGTCAGCAGTGGCCATCTTAGCACCATTAACGAGGGCCTGGTCCGTACGTTAGGGGTCACTGAAGATTATCTCGAGCGGGAGGTCGCTACCCAATGGGCAGAAATTGAGCGACAACTCGCTTTATACCGTGGCAATAGAAAAATGGTAGATATTACTGGCAAAACCGTGATCGTCGTCGATGATGGCATTGCCACGGGTTATACGTTTCGCGCTGCCTTGGAAGGCCTGCAGCGGGGCAAACCGGGAAAGCTGATTGCGGTGGCTCCTGTCGCAGCTGCGGATAGCGCGGAAATGCTGGAGACCTATGCCGATGAGGTAATCTGCCTCAGCACCCCCCCACGATTTATCGCCGTCGGGGCATGGTTCCGCAACTTTGACCAGACAAGTGATGCGGAGGTTGCCGATGTTCTGCACCAGAACTGGAGCCTCTACGAAGCCCCGGGTGGATAGATGCGCAAAGAAGCTCTGCTTTGGGAAAAACTTGAGGACAACAGGGTGCGCTGCCATCTCTGCGCCCATGAATGCAGAATCGCGGCAGCAAAATTTGGCCTCTGCGGCGTGAGACAAAATGTTGGCGGCACTCTCTACAGCATGATTTATGGTAATGTCATCGCCGCCAATGTTGACCCGATCGAGAAGAAACCGCTTTATCATTTTCTACCAGGCTCCAGATCCTATTCCATTGCCACTATCGGCTGCAATTTTAAATGTGGCTTTTGCCAGAACTGGCAGATATCTCAGGCTTCTTTGCAGGCGGGAGGCGCCATGGCCGGCGATACTTTGTCGCCGGCACAAATTGTGGCAAAAGCAAAGCACAACAATTGCGCGAGCATCTCCTACACCTACACCGAACCAACAATATTTTTTGAATATGCCTACGATACGGCCATCTTGGCCAAAGAGGCGGGCCTGGCCAATGTCTTTGTAACCAACGGTTATATGACCAGGAGAGCCCTGGAAATGATAGCCCCTTACCTGAGTGCTGCCAATGTAGATTTGAAAGGATTCAGGGATAACTTTTATAAAAAAAATTGCCAGGCTCATCTTCAACCTGTTTTAGATACTATAATTTCCCTGAAAGAGCTGGGCATCTGGCTAGAGGTAACAACCCTGATCATCCCCGGAGAGAATGATTCGAACCTGGAATTAAGCCAGCTAGCTGATTTTCTGGCACAACTCGACAAAGATATTCCCTGGCACCTGAGTCGCTTTCACCCGGACTATCGCTTCCTAGATCATGGAATTACACCTCTCGAAAGCCTGAAACGGGCACGGGAAATAGGTCGTAGGAAAGGCTTACGGCACATCTATCTGGGCAATGTAGCAGAGGGAGGAAACACCTATTGCTACAACTGCCAGGATTTGATCACGGAGCGGAGCTACATGGGGCTCGCAAGGCAAAGGCTTGTGAACAACAACTGTTGCCCCTCCTGTGGTGCGGAAATAATTGGAAGCTGGTCATGACTTGCTCTTAAGAAACAAGGCAAGTCCCTTAAGAATATTAAACATCGGCACATCCTTGCGGTATTTCTGATAAATATCGCCGCAGCGCTTTGTAAAACGGCGTTCCTCAATGAGGCTGCCCCAGATAAAGTAGCCTATGGCCAGTACCCGCAGGACAATACTTTTCGCCGTGAAATGGGACTCAAAGGCAAACAACATAATGCCTGCCAGGTACATCGGGTGCCTCACAAGCCCATAAACGCCCGTGGTAATCAACCCTTCCTCTGTCATGCCCTCGATATCACCGCTTACCTGCCCTGTCCTCAGGTAGCCAACCGTCTGCTTAATGCCGGTAAAATAGCCCAAGTCAAAGGGCTTGAAGCCCAGATAGAAAATTACCAGGCTCAAAAACTGCACCCCCTGCATAAGCCTAATGATAACTTGCGGCGGACGATAGACGGGAACATCAGACTGAAGCAGAATAACGAAAGCGGCCACAACTGTGGTAAGGATGGCAAAAGCGGTATAGGAAAGCCGATAGTAGGCTCGCATCCATGTCCCGCCTACCGAACGCGCCATGAATGCCTTAAAACTACCGGACACCCCAATGCTGTGCAACAGCGCAAAAGCCAGAAATACGGTAGCTGTGAAAAAAACGGGTCTCATCCGCATACCATCGAAGGCGCCCTGGCAAAGGCGGCTTTCAAGCAAACTTAAACGGCTGAAAAACCAAAAAGATTATTTTGACGCGTCGACCATTTCTTTTAGTTCTTTGCCCACCTTGAAAAAAGGCAGCTTCTTGGGTTGCACCTTGATATTGTCGCCTGTCTTGGGGTTACGCCCCGTGTAGGCGCCGTATTCTCTTACCACAAAGCTTCCGAAACCTCGGATCTCCACCCGGCCGCCATCTTTAAGCTCATCGGCAAAACCATCAAAAATCAGATTGACAACGTCGATTGCCTTTCTCTCCGTAAGATTTGCTTTTTTACTTAAGTTTTCAATGAGTTCCGACTTATTCATTCTCTCTCCTCCTGGTGCAATACTCGCGCTGTCTAGAAATTTGTTGGGGGGAATTCAGCTAGCAATACTCCGTTAGGCTTCTGCGGACTATCATTTATTTTAATGCGTTAGTCAAGAAAATTTTTACAAATTATCGCCCCTTAGCAAAAGAAAGCAATTGATGGGCTTCCTGAGACGTCAAAAAACGATACCCCCCTGTTTTCAGACCGCCAAGTTCCAGCCCACCAATACTAACGCGGATGAGCTCTGCCACATCATGGCCAACGACAGCAACGGCCCTTCTTATTACTCTATTTTTGCCGGACCTTAGCGTCATGGTAAGCCATGTGCTTTTTTCATTGACCCGCGTTATCCGCAGCTCCTCAGGCAAGAATTTGCCGTCTGCCAATGCCACCCCTTGCGAGAGGCTGCGAAACTCTGTTGACGAAAGTCTGCCTTTTATTTTTACCTTATAGACTTTGGGAATGCGGAAACGCGGATGCAAGAGCCGTTGGGCAAAATCGCCGTCATTGGTCATCAACAGCAATCCCTGGGAATCATAATCAAGGCGGCCAACGGGAAATACCCTGCCAAGTTCCGGTGGCAGCAGATCGGAAACAATGGGGCGTTGCCGAGGATCATGCAGCGTTGTGACATACCCGCTCGGCTTGTTCAGCATCAGATAAGTCTTTTCCACCTCCGTACAAATAAGCAACCCATCGAGGCGAATCTCATCTCTGGCAACATCCGCCTTGGTTCCCAACAACCGTACAATCTTACTATTTACGCTGACCCGCCCGCTTGCGATCATCTCTTCCGCACCGCGACGCGAGGCCAATCCCGCCTGGGCGATAATCTTCTGCAATCTTTCTTCCGTCATTAATCTTTAAGTTCCTTTAATTCCTGCAGGGTCGGCAACTCTGAAAGATCCTTAAGATCGAATACCTCCAGGAATTTATTGGTCGTGCCGTAGATCATGGGCTTGCCGGGCACATCCTTCCTCCCCATGATCCTTACCATTTTCTTTTCCAGCAATTTCTTGAGCGCCCCGCCGGCATCTACGCCCCTTATCCTGTCAACATCAGACTTGAGGACCGGCTGGCGGTACGCGATCACACTCAACGTCTCTAAAGTCGCCGGCGCCAGTTGCGATCGCAATACTTTCAATTTTTTGATCCAAGGCCCAAGGTCGCCCCTCGTCCTGAACTGAAATCCCCCGGCAACTTCCTGCAAACATATTCCACCGCCTCTTTGCCGGTATTCCTCCATCATGCCCTTCAGTTGACGCTCGATTTCCTTCTTATCGGGGGAACCGACCACATCGGCTATCTTGTCAACGGTAAGGGGTGTTTCAGAGGCGAATACCAGCGCCTCCAGAATGCTTTTAAGGTCGTCCACGCTTGCGCCTCTTTGCTATTGCTCTCGAATCAAACACCTTCCTCAACTGCCAATAGTATCCTGATCACCCCGAAGGGACCGGCCTGATACACTTTTATCATCCGCAACTTCATCAATTCCAAAACGGCAAGCAGGGTATAGATGACAGCTCTCCTCTCTCCCCGTCCCTCAAACAAGTCTTGAAAAACTAGACTTTGCGCCCTTACCAGTTTTTCCATTATCTCGTTTATACGATCCGCCAAAGATATTTTTTCGCCCTTAATTTCCAGGTATTCTTCCTGATCCATCTGCGAGATAACCCTTTGGAAAGCGCTGACAAGATCAAAAACAGTCAACTCGAGATCCGTAACATCATCAGCTTCAGCTTCCTCAGTTTCCCCAAGCGGATAGGCCCTTTTAAATACATCCCGTTCCAGGATCAATCTTCTGTCCAGGCACAAAGCCGCCTCTTTGTAAGATTGGTATTCGAGTAACTGCTGCACAAGCTCCCCCCGCGGGTCCTGTTCATCTTCGGAAACCTCTGCTTCGGGCCGTGGCATCAGCATCTGTGATTTAACGTAAATAAGCGTTGAGGCCAGGACAAGATATTCTCCTGCCAGGTCAAGATTCAGGGTGCGCATGATGTCCAGATATTGGAGATACTGATCGGTAATCAGAGCTACCGGTATGTTGTAGATATCAATCTCATTTTTTTTAATCAGATACAGCAAGAGATCAAGGGGGCCCTCAAAGACGTCAAGCTTTATCTCATAAGACATGCTCACACCTTCAGGGCTTCTCGAACCTCTCCCATCGTACCACAGGCAATAACTCTGGCCTGCCTTTCTCCCTCTGCCAAAATGTCCCTTACCTGATCGAGATGTTGCCGGTAATAATCCTGACGGTCGTGAACAGGTTGCAGACTCTCCAGAAGCCGCTGGGCAAGTTTTGCCTTGCAATCGGTGCAACCGATGCCAGCAGCCTGGCACGCCTCGCATATTTCCTGGTTCTCTGCCTCGGAGGAATACAACTTGTGAAAAGAGTAAACATTGCAAATCTCCGGCCGACCTGGATCCTTTTTTCTCATGCGCTGCGGATCGGTAAACATCGATTTCACTTTTTGACGCAGCTCTTCGCCCCTGTCGCACAGGTATATGCTGTTGTCATATGACTTGCTCATTTTCCTGCCGTCTAAGCCCATAAGCTTCGGCACAACGGCTAGCAAGGGATTGGGGACAGGAAATACCTCCCCATAAAAATTGTTAAAACGCCGGACAATCTCCCTGGTAAGTTCAACATGTGGAAGCTGATCAACTCCTACCGGAACTCCATGGGCCTTGTACATGATGATATCCGCCGCCTGCAGCACCGGATAACCCAGGAATCCGTAGGTTGTCAGATCCTTTTCCGTGAGATCGTCTTTCATTTCCTTGTAGGTCGGATTTCTTTCCAGCCACGGTAAAGGTGTGATAACAGTGAGCAACAGAAACAGCTCGGCATGCTCCTTAATTTTCGACTGCACGAAAAGCGTGCTTTTTTGCGGATTAAGCCCGACACTTAGCCAGTCAATAACCATATCGGTGATATTAGCCTGGATAAGGCTGGTGTCGCTGTAATCACTGGTTAAGGCATGCCAATCAGCCACAAAATAATAACAATCAAAATCCCCCTGCTCCTGCAGCTCTACCCAATTAGCCAGCGCGCCATGGAAGTTGCCCAAATGCAGCTTACCCGTGGGGCGCATGCCGCTCACGATACGTTTTTTCAAGCAAATCCCCTGAATCCTTAACGTGCTGATACAAGTAAGCCTCTGCTATCAATAGAAAGCAGAGGCTTACAATATACGACAACCCACCTGGTTTTTATTTAGCTTTTTCTGCAAGCGCTTTGCCAGGCCTGAACTTTACAACTTTCTTGGCAGGAATTTTAATGGTTTTACCCGTCTGCGGGTTTCTACCCTCACGGGCTTTTCTCTTTACTACGGAAAAAGTCCCAAATCCTACCAACCCGATCTTGCCATTTTTCTTGAGTTCCTTGGCAATGGTCGCCACATAGGTCTCCAAAGCCAACGCCGCCGCCACCTTCGTTATACCTGCCCCTTGCGCTATTACCGAAACCAACTCCGCCTTCGTCATTCTTAAATTCCCCCTCTCAATTTTTCTACTTTACAACACTCGGTTGCCTCCTGGCAACTACAAGATCATCAAAACCTTCGGGGTTCTACATTTCATACAGCGGACACTGTAACTTTCCGGCAGCACTAGCACAAAGGGAAGTAACAATCAAGCAAAAAGTTATTGATTTGCAGATAAGATAACATTTTTTGTCAGAGCAATAAACATAAATATAATCAAAGCGTTATTATCATGGCTGCTTCATCGCAGTAATCCGGATATTTTGAGCAGCGAAAACAATCGGACCAAATTTTTTCCGAAAGGGTGGAACGGTCAACCTCTACAAAACCGAGATGACGGAAAAAATCTTTTTTGTATGTTAGGGTGAATATCCGGTAAAGTTCGAGGGTGATGGCTTCCGAGAGACAGGCTTCCACGAGCTTGCGGCCTATGCCTAGGCCCCTGTAGCGCTCTTCTACATAGAGGGAGCGGATTTCGGAAAGGTTTTCCCAGATAATGTTCATGGCGCAAATGCCCTTAATGCATCGATTTTCTTCGTCATAACAGACAACAAAATCCCGGAGACTGCCATAAATATCCATAAGTGAGCGGGGCAGCATTTCCTCCCTGCCCGCCGATATGTTGATCATCCGATGCATTGTTTTTACATCACTGATCTGTGCTTTTCTCAACATCTTTTTCTCCTCCCCGATGGAGACGCGCTGCATCCAGCATCTCCCTGGCGTGCTCCCTTGTCTTTTCCGTTAGCTCCACACCGGCAAGCATTCTGGCTACTTCATCGAGGCGCTCCCCCTCCGCCAGAGAGCGGATAACTGTCTGGGTGCGCTCGCCCACTACCTGCTTGGCGACCAGAAAATGCCGGTTGGCAAAACAGGCAATTTGCGGCAAATGAGTAATGCAGATAACCTGATAACGCCGGGAAATGTCCCACAGCTTTTCCCCCACGATTTCAGCAACTGCACCGCCGATACCGCTGTCAACTTCGTCGAAAATGAGCGTCCCCGCCTCACTGGTGTTTGCCAGCACCTTCTTGATGGCCAGCACAATGCGCGAAAGTTCGCCGCCGGAGGCAATACGCGCCAGCGGCTTCATTTCCTCCCCGGCGTTCGGGGCAAGATAGAACTCAATATCATCAAAGCCTTTAGCGTGCGGGGTTATATCTTCACTATCCTGTACAACTTGGAACACCACAGAAAAGGATGCCTTCTCCATCTTTAAGGCACGCATTTCCATCTCGATGGCAGACTGCAGGCGAGCTGCTGCCTGCTTTCTCTTTGCCGACAGCAGCTTTGCCTTATCATGCAACTGAGTTTTAAGCTCGTCCCGAGCCTTAGTTTGCTTTTCCAGCTCCCCACAGAGCGCGGACTTATCATGGCATGACTTTTCCAGAAAAGCCTGTTTCTTTGAGACTTCCTCCAAAGTGCCGCCATATTTGCGTTTTAACTGCCCCAGGAGTTCGAGGCGCTCCTCCACTGTCTCCAGGCGGCGTGGATCAAAGAATAAACTCTTCCCATAATCCCGCAGGACAGACGCCATATCTTCAAGCTGGTAATATATTTGCTCCACTGCCGGAGGCGCTATCTTCATATTCTCGTCAATTTTGTTGATCTCCTTGATACTGTTCAAAACCAGGCGGAGTCCTTCCAACACGGCCCCTTGCTGCCCATAAAGTTTTTCATGGGCCGCCTCTGCAAGCGCAAGTAATTTCTGGGCATGGGTAACGATTTTCTTCTCTTCCAGCAGCTGTTCATCTTCGCCTGCCTGAATACCGGCCCCCACGATCTCTTTGAGCTGGAACCGGTGCAGCTCTTCTTCCGCCTCATAAAGGGCCTGCTGCGAGCAAAGCGTCGTCAATTCTGTCTGCAATGACAAATAGCGACCGTAAAGCTCATGGTATTCCCGCCGGAGAGGCTGAAACCCGCCGAAATCATCCAGAATGTCGATGTGATTTTCCTTATGCAGGAGCATTTGGTGCTCGTGCTGACCACTAAGGTTAAGCAGCCGTCCGCATATTGCCGACAGCATGCCCAAATTGCCCATACTGCCGTTTATCAAGACCTTATTCTTCCCGGAACGGGAGATCATTCTCCTTATGTATAGCTCGTCCCCACTCTCCAGACCCAACTCCGCCAATATTGCCTTTAGACTTTCCATGCCCGCAATGTCAAAGCAAGCCTCCACGGTTGCTGTTTCTTCCGCGGACCTGATCATCTCCATCGAGGCCCGGTCGCCCAGCAAAAGGCTGATGGCGCCGATGATAATTGATTTGCCGGCTCCCGTTTCTCCGGAGATTAAATTGAGGCCTCTGCCGAAGGATACCTGCAATTCATCAATAATCGCAAAATTTCTGATAGACAGATCAAGCAACATGAAAGATCAACTCAATGTTTTTCTCGCGTGGGGGTTAATCCAAGCCAGCCCAGTTTGTTGCGCAAGATCTCCCAATAATCACGGTGGGGGGGAGAAACGAGATTAGTGACGTGATGAGACTGCTTGATCATCACGGTATCGCCGGTCTTCAACATGATGGAATGTTGCCCATCCAAGGTCAAGATCGCGCCCTGATCCTTGGTTCGCAGAACAACCTTTACGCAAACATCAGCAGGAAGGATAATGGCGCGGTTGGTCAAGGTATGGGGGCAGATGGGATTAATAACAATGACCTTCTGCCGGGGGTAAATGATCGGCCCGCCGGCGGACAGGGAATAGGCCGTTGATCCCGTCGGCGTTGCAACGATCAAACCATCGGCTTTATAAGTTGTGAGATAATGATCATCTACATAAGTCTCAAGTTCAACTATCCGGGAAAGACTGGCGCGATTCAAAACGACATCGTTGAGGACCGTATGTGTCCCCTCCTCCGCACAGCCCACGACCGTGGCATCAAGCATCATCCGCTGATCTGTCGTGAATTTTCCTTGCAGGATTACTTCCAGTGCGTTGTACGCCTCATTGAGATTAACCTCTGTAAGATATCCCAAACCACCCATGTTGATCCCGACGATGGGAAGAAAAGAGCCAAGCATGAAACGGGCGGCCCGCAGAATCGTGCCATCCCCTCCTAAAACAATAAGGAGATCAATAGTGGTGGCACACAAGGGGCGTGCTTTATCCACCCCGGCTCCCATGCCCTGAGCGCTACCTTCTTCCAAAAATATCTCGCAGCCGCGCTGCTGTAACCAAACGCACAAGGCAAGGGCATAATCGCGCGCTTGCTCTTTCTGCATGTTGGCCATGACGCCAATTTTCCTGATCTCCATCTTCTCTCCGCGCAGAAAAATACGCGGTTTTCCTAACATGAAAACAAGACCCTGTCCATAATAACTATTTTACGGGGCCGTACCCTTACCTTGGTCAAGTTTCTTGCTTGACCTGTTTCATCACTTGTGAAAGATAGAGGAATCAAAAAAAACAAGGGGCCGAAATGCGTATTGCTATGAACACAACCGCGGAGTAACAGTTTGAGCGAAATAACAATCCTCGTCGTTGATGATGAATACCTCATTCGTTGGACTCTCCAGAAGAACCTGGAGAAAGCCGGCTATAGAGTGCTCTTAGCGGAATCGGGGGAGGAGGCCTTGCGCAAAATCTCTGAAGGGGCGCCGGACCTGGCACTCATAGATATCAACCTTCCCGGCATGGACGGTTTTGAGGTTCTCGAAAAAGCGTTTCAGATAGACCAAGGTTTTATTCCGATCATGATCACCGCCTTTGAAGACGTGGATCGCATAGTAAGGGCAATGAAGTTGGGCGCCTTCGACTATATCGCCAAGCCTTTCGACTTTAATAGAGTCCAATTGTCTATAAACAAGGCGCTGGAGACGCACCGGCTCAGGATGGAAGTAAGGCATCTTCGGCAGGAGCGGAAAGGACGCGCAGGTTTTTCCCACATCATCGGTGAAAGCCAGCCAATGCTGGATATCATTGAGATGACGAAGAAAGTGGCCTATACCGATACAGCCACAGTTCTAATTCAGGGGGAAAGCGGGACGGGAAAAGAAATGGTCGCTCAGGCCGTCCACGACTTGAGTAAGCGGTGCAATATGCCCTTTGTTGTGCTTAATTGTCCGGGTATTGCTGATAATCTGCTGGAGAATGAGCTTTGCGGCCACGAGAAAGGGGCCTATACCGACGCCAACACCCTAAAGAAAGGGCTACTGGAAGTGGCCGATGGGGGGGCACTGTTTTTAGATGAGATCGGTGATATGGGTCAGGGCATGCAGGCAAAAATTTTGCGTATCATCGAGCAAAAAACTTTTCGCCGCATGGGCGGCGTAAAGGACCTCCAAGTGGATGTCCGGATCATCGCCGCAACGAATAAAAATCTGAAAAAGATGATGGCTGAAGGAAAATTTAGGGAAGACCTCTTCTATCGGATTAATGTTGTCGCCCTGCATATTCCCGCACTCAAAGAGAGGCGAGCAGACATTCTACCCTTAGCGAATCATTTCATTAACAAATATAACCGGGAATTTCATAAGACGGTCCGTAAAATATCCAAAGAAGCGGAACTTTTTTTCATGGACTATGCCTGGCCCGGCAATGTCCGGGAGTTGAAAAACGTCATCGAAAGGGCAATGATTTTGGGCGAGGGAAGCTTCCTTCTCTTGGAACATCTGCCCATGGAGATAGTGGGCGGGAATCAGGAACAAATCACAACCGGCGTTAGCATTCCACCGGAAGGCATCTCGATGGAAAAGTTAGAAGAGTCGCTAGTGAGGGAAGCCTTGATAATGACCTGTGGTAATCAGACCAAAGCTGCCATGTTATTAGGCGTCAGCCGTGATTCCCTGCGTTACCGCATGCAAAAGTTCGCGATCACAAACACCGTCGTTTAAGAGAAAACAACAATATCACCCCCCACCACCACCACAAAGGCTGTCCTAGTTCATCCCCGCTCCATTTCTCGTTCATTACATGGTTTTTTCGGAGAGGATCAGCCCCTGAGCTCTTCAGAAATGCTTTTGGCAAGCATCCGCACCTGGATAAGCTCCAGAGGCTTGGGGAGAAACATATAGGCATATTTTTCGATGATTTTCTGCGTGTTGCTGGTGATACCCCCTGCCGTCATCATAATCACCTTTGTCTGGGGGGATATTTCCGTAATTATTTTTAGTACCTCTATCCCATCGAGATCAGGAAGACAAATATCCAGAAAGCAGAGATGATAGGAAGTTGCAGCTATTTCCTGCAACGCTTCTTTCCCCGTCTCAACCTTCTTCACCTCTGCAGAAGTGCTTTGCAGTGCACTGTCCAGACTTTGGAGAAAAAGCATTTCATCGTCAACAATAAGGATTTTTTTCATCACCGCCACGCCAAATTTCTGCTGTATTGTGTCGTAGCTGACCTGCCACAGCCCCGCATACTCTTTCTTAAATCAGAAAAGCTGTGTCAACGCGCTTAGCCTGAGTATCGGCAATTACTATGCCATACACGGTGCAACAAAAAATATGGCTGCACTCAATTCAGGACAGGCAAAACATCCCCGATAGGGCGCATTAGGCAATGCCTTTATGCACCATTTTCTCTCCTCTGTTCTCTTGTTCTCTCATCGCATTCGGTATTTTCCTCAAACCTCCTTTACTACGTAAAATTCCGCACCTTCCTGCGGGATTTTACGCAGTAAAGGAGGTTCTGGTATTTTCAGAATTAAGGCGGAGCTTGTTTGTCATTAATGATCTTTCCCTCAACCGCCCATTAAAAGTGATTGGAAAGTTTTCTATAAATGGTTTTGGTATATTCATTGCTGTTTAATGAAAGCAGCGAGATATTTTTTTAGTGACTGGAAAACAGGATTGATCAAAGGAATTGATGACTGATTTGACCAAGCAGAGGAGGACACCAATGAAAAGGTTAGTATTGTTGCGATTGTTGATGGCGGGGATACTGCTCTTAGCGCTCGCCCTTGCCGGGTGCAGTGGAGATGACGGCGCCACGGGTGCTACAGGTAATACGGGCGCCCTGGGTGCAACGGGGGCAACGGGGGCAACAGGGGGCACTGGGGCGACGGGCGCCACCGGCCCGGCCGGGGGAGCCGCCCTCGTGGCGGACAAACACGGGGCGGCTGTTGTGACGGCCGAGGATGAATTGCAGGGCGCGCCGGCGAACCCGAAGTACCTCGCGAATATCGCCATCACCAGTGCGACCGCAACCGCCACTGCGGCGACGGTCTCGTTCACCCTGAAAAATAAGGCCGGCGCTTTGGTCGACATCCCCTCCGGCACCAGCGTGAGTGCCGGTTTATTCAAACTGGCGCCCAAGGATGCAGTCGGGGCGGCGGGTGGCGTAAGCTACAACAAGTGGGTTTCCTACAAGTGGACCACAGCGGTCGCCGGTACGCCCGCCACCGGTGCAATCGCCTGGCCCAAGCCGGCCACCTACACGGTGGCGGTAGCCACTCGCGAGACCATCCTCAGTTCCTCTGTCTTAACCAATCCACTCTTGGCCAAAAACAGCACCGGGAAGTACACCTACACTTTCGCGCTCGCCCCGGGCACGGCTACGATGCCCACCCCAAGTATTAGTGCCGCCGGGCCAATTACCGGGACAGCGGTCGTCGGCTTTGACGCTACGAAGACTCACCGGGTACTCCTTGACATGGGCGGTCACGCCGGACCAACTGGCGAAGCCACCTTCGATTTCCGGCCTGACGGGACTGCCGTAGGCACACAGACCCGTAACATCGTCGAAACCGCGACGTGTAAAAAATGCCATGGACCAGAATTTGCCGGCCATGGCGGCGATCGCGTCACCGTGCAGGGTTGCGTTACCTGCCATAGTCCGGGTACGTACGATCCTCAAAGCGGCGAAAGCTTAGAAATGGCCGTCATGATCCACAAGATTCATGCCGGCAATGAACTTCCCAGCGTCGCCGGCGCCGATGGACAGTACTATGACAATCCGAATACCGCCGTAAACGAAGCAGCCGACAATGGCGCGTATGCCATCTGGGGTTATAGTAGTACCCGCTATAGCTGGGAAAAAGCTGCCTTCCCAGCGGTCATCGCCAACTGCGAAGCCTGTCACACGGGCACAGTTGCCAATGTTGCCAACTGGAATATCGTTCCCTCCCGCGCTGCCTGCGGTTCCTGCCATGACAATATCAATTTTGCCACAGGAGCCAACCATTCCTCGGGCAACCGCATTATGACGAGCGATGACAACTGCTACGTCTGCCATCCCGCTACGGGTGCGGCTGCTTTCGGACAGTCGGTAGTGGAAGCCCACAAATGGACCACAAAGGATATTCGGAACATTCCGGAGTTTGACGTCACGCTGACGACCAACACCCCCGCGAGAGGGTACTACATCAACGGGGAATCGCCAGTAGTCACCATTGTTCTCAAGGACAAGACGACCGGTACCGCGATCGACCACACTACCGTGATTCAGGATACTACCGGCGAAGGATGCATCCCCAATGCTGCCGGCACCGCCTGCACGGTACCGAGAGACGGTTTGTTTACGGCGGCCAGTGTCTATGTGGCAGGACCTCGCGCCCAAAAAGTTGTGAATTTGACCTACGCAGCACGGGCGACGGTGCGTAGCGCTACCGCCGGACCGTGGAATTTGAGCGCGGGTGGCGGCAAACTCACCGTGAAGGTGAACTCCGGCATGCCAATGCTCGCCTATAATACTGAGTCTGCCTACGAGGGCTTCGGCGCGGATGAACTGATTACCGGCAATATCACCGTCACGCTGCCGGCTGCGGGCGCTGCACTGAACGCCCTCTTCGTCAATCCTGCCGCCGCCACACCTGCTGAGGTCGCAGCCTGGCTTAACGCAAACGTCACGTTCCACGAGCGCGCCATCGCCTACGTGGATGAAGCCCTTGCCGGCCACGCCAACGCCGGCAAACTGGCGATCCGCAGCCGCGGCGTTTCGGAAAAGAATAACAAAGGCGTTGTCATCGCAACGACCGCTCAGCGGAACATTCAGGTGGTCAGCGACACGACCGGTATGTTCACTACGTTCACTATACAGACGGCTGGCGGTGCGGATTCGCTTCGGAAAATGACAACGGCTAACGCTACCAATCCGAAGGCTGTTTTCTCGGCCGCAAATATCCAATACACCCTTGACCCGGTGGACGACCTGGTTGCCGGGACCTACATCATCCATGCCGAGTATGGCGACGGCGGCCGTGCGCCAGCCCCGGCGAACCCTGCTGAACCACCCTATGTGGACTACCGAACGCCATCCGTCGCGATCACCACCTTCCAGGTCAAGACAGCGACCGAGGAGAAGCCAGTCGCCGGCAACTGCACCGCCTGCCACTGGAGCGATGGCAGCGTCGGATTTGTCCTCGACAATCCGCGACACAACAAAATCTTTGACGAGAAGGCCGTGGACCGGTGCGGCGGATGCCATGACTACTTGTCCGGCCAGAAAGCGGACATAATCACCACATTGACGGACTATAATGGCTCGCTCTCGAAGCGGGTACACGCGGTTCACAACGGTTCGGCCCTCAACTACCCGACCATTACGGTAGGTCACGAGGAGACCTCCGCGTTCGGTCGCAACTGGCGGATCACCTATCCGATGGATATCCGCAACTGCGAATCCTGCCATCCGGCATCCACGACGAGCGGCACTTGGAAGACTAACCCCAATCGTCTCGCCTGTATGGGCTGTCATGACTCCAATGCGGCGACAACGCACATGAAACTTCAAACCTACGACCCGACCCCGTTGGCTCCTTGGAGCGGCGACGAGCAGGAATCGTGCAAGTCCTGTCACTAAGGGCAGGTTCTGCTGAGCGGCGGCCATGCCGCTCAGCAGAAAATCCTTAATCCAGAGAGGGGTGGCATACAAATGTCACCCTTCTCTTATGCACGCCCGGCAACAATATGTGTCAAAGAGGAAGATCCGTATCTTATTTTACAAGGAGAAAAAGACGTTGAAAAAGCTAATGATTCTGTTTGTTGCCCTTGTTTTGACGGCAACCCTCGCTTCCTGCGGCGACAAACGGGAGGCGAATCAGAAAGCGGATGCCGATTCCCAGGTCAAGGTTCTGGCGACAGTAAACGATGTGTCGATTACGGAGTTTGACATGAAGTTAATTCAAAAAAGGATTCCTGCCGGCATGGGGGGGATACATCGGGGGGCGGAGCAAAATATTCTGCAAACCCTGGTTCGGGATGAGCTTATCTACCAGAAGGGTCTCGAACTCGGTCTCGATAAAAACCCGGCCTATCGCTTGAAGCTTGCCGAAGTCCAGGCCCAACTCCGGGCTTTGCAGCAGCAGGAGATGGCTGCTCTCTATCTGCGCTATTTGAAGGATAAGATCGAGGTAACAGATGCAGAAACACAAGGGTACTTCCATAAGAACGCGCTGAAAATGCAAACAAAGTTTCATATCTGGGAGATATTTTACCGGGGCAACGACGCTGAGATAGTCAAAGCCTACGAGGATTTAAAAAAAGGAGTGCCCTTCGAGAAAGTGGCCGCCCGGCAATTCCCCCCCCATCTGCCCAAAAACATGGCCGCCCCCTGGGATCTCGGTGACAGGCACTGGAACCAAATTCCGGAGCCCTGGCAAGATGTTCTTGGCAATCTGGCGCCCGGCCAGATGAGCGAGATCATCAAGGGCCCCCGGGACCGGTTTTGGGTGATTAAGCTGATCAAAAAAACTGTTGATCCTCAAATCGCCTTCGCTACGGAAAAGGATAAAATAGTTGAGGTCCTAAAAAAGAAGAAGACCGATGAACTTTACGAGAAGATGTTGAGTCATATGAGATCGAAGGCAAAAATCGTTTTTCAGGAATAGGGGCATGTTTGTCCTTGACGGATTCCGTGTTGACCATTCCTCTAACTGCTTTTAAACCATCTGGAAAGATACCGCAGAAAGCTTTTGCGGTCAGCCTGCCATCGTTTCTTTTTTCTCATCATGTTTTCTTCCTTCCTTATGATGACCACGAGCCTCCTCCACACTCACTCCAGTACAGCCCACAAAATGGTGGCTACAGCAATTGGCCCGTTTTTCTTGACGCACAGCTCTTTCTGCCCTATAATCCGCCCATCAAGATTAAGCTCCGTGAAGCCGATCTGTATCTTACCCGATTTGACGATGTGAACCATTTATGAAGAAAAGAATTATCCTGGCTCTTGCTATCTTCACCTCCATTTTCGTCTTGGGCGGAACCTATCTTATCGTTACTATAGAAAAAGCCACCTCTACTCTGGATAATCTCATCGAGCTCCATCAGATTGAACATCTGAGAGTGCAATTACTGATTTATGTAAAAGAAACCCAGTCCGACCTTGCTTTGCAACACACCAAATTTGCCGGGACACTTAAGGCAATGGCAAAAACTGTGGTCAAGATGGAAAATCAGGCCAATAACTGTCTGGGGTGTCATCACACTGCGGTGATTACCGAAAAGCTTCGGGACTTGAAAGGGCAGATTTACGCCTATGGAGAGGTTTTAAGCAGGTTATTGACCGTACAGACAAGTGCGACCCGCCCGAAAGAAGAAGAAAATAAGGCATTCACAGCGGGACACAAGCTAATTTACCTGCTCGATGACATGACTTCCCTGACCAAAGCCAACCTGGATAAGAGAACGCAAACCACCCTTATAAAAATCGGCAAGATGAAGACCCTGATCTTCATTATCATTGTTATTGGACCAATCTTTGCCATCGGCTTGGCCATCTCTTTTACGCAACATTTTACCAGACCGCTCTCTGCGTTGCTGCAGGCAACGAGGAAATTAAAGAGCGGCGATTTGAGCTTTCGCGTGCAAGGCTTAACAGACGAATTTAAGGAAATATCGATTTCCTTCAATGAGATGGCGGCTTCCCTCAATGAACAGATGCACAAAATGCAGAGCACCGAACAGATGACCATTGTGGGGGAAATGGCCGCCCGCCTGGTGCATGAGATAAAAAACCCTCTTGCCGGGATCAAAGGTTCCATGCAGGTTTTCCAAGAAAGAGCCCACATCACGGAAGAAGAGCGCACGATTCTGTCCAGGGTAATTGACGAAGTCCAAAGGGTCGAATCGTTGATGAAAAGCCTGCTAAATTTTGCGAAGCCGCCCGAACCGCAGTTGCTGCCTGTTTGCATGAACGGCATCCTGGAAACAACCCTTATCCCCTCGCTTTCCTACATCCCCTCCTTGTCCCATTCCTCTGAGGCGCCGGACGCATCGAAAACCATCCGGATCGTGAAAAACTTTGATCCCCATCTCCCCCTGACCATGGCCGATCCTCTGGCCATGCAGCAGGTGTTTCTTAATCTCATCATGAATGCCGTGCAAGCCATGCCCTCCGGCGGAACCTTAACGGCTAATACTTTGGGAAATCCATCAGCCAAAGAGATCAAAATAGAGATCACCGATACGGGCAATGGAATCAGTGACAAGATAAGCGAAAAAATATTTCAGCCATTTTTTACCACCAAACACACGGGCACTGGTTTGGGATTGACCATTAGCAAGCAATGCATCGAGATGCATGGGGGCACGCTCACTGCTGTAAAAAATCCGCTGGGAGGGGCAACTTTCCAGATTATACTTCCCAGTATCCAGATGGAAGAGGCACCTCCTCCTGATCGACACAATGTTCCGATAATGCCGCCCGGCTGAGGCTTTCAAATTAATCCCGCCAGGCTTGCCGTAAATAGCCGACAAGATAACTTATGGAGTATGCAAATAGCAAAATCGGCGAGATGTATCTACTAGCTCTTTCGGGGGTGAAATGATTCGGCAGGCAGGCAAGAAATACTGCCGAAATGCATAAAAATTAGCCAACCATGTAACCTTTGGTGATGGTTCCTGGCCCGACATTGTCCTTGACATCAGGAACGCTTACTGCTAGTGGTTCGAGATCAAAATTTCCGACGGGCTGTTAGCTCAGCTGGTAGAGCAGTGGACTTTTAATCCATTGGTCGGGGGTTCGAACCCCCCACGGCCCACCAAC
>Ga0080064_1000661_pt1 | contig 84991 bp, 60 predicted proteins | sample Subgrocontami54m_FD_69260 | JGI IMG/M metagenome (GOLD analysis project Ga0080064, IMG submission 69260) | Subsurface groundwater microbial communities from S. Glens Falls, New York, USA - GMW46 contaminated, 5.4 m (SPADES assembly) (version 2) ... | reverse complement strand
CGTCCGGATCGAATCGAGCCCCGGATGCAAAAAAGAGAACAAAAAAGATATTGCAAACTCAAAATTCCAAGATCCGAATGGAAAAAATTATATGCTATGGCTGCTTAAGTCAGTGCCATTCCTGCCTGTCCCCTTTTAAAACTGACTTGCTGCTATTTCTTTTTCGACTTCTTTTTATCGTCCTGGTCTTCGTCCTTAAGCTTTTCCGCCAAAGCCGCTTCCGTGGTCACAATCAAGGAAGCAATGCTGGAGGCATTCTGCAAGGCCATGCGAACCACCTTGGTGGGATCGATGATTCCGGCTTTCACCAAATCCTCGTACTCCCCCTTGTCCGCATTGAATCCCCAATTCGCCTTATTCTCCTCATTTAGAAGATGCTCCACCACCACCGAGCCGTCAAAGCCGGCGTTCTGGGCAATTTGTCTGACGGGTTCCTGAAGCGCGCGCGCCACAATCTGACCGCCGATTTCTTCGTCGCCTTCCAGTTTAAGAGATTTCAGCGAAGCAATGGCCTTAAGAAGCGCGATTCCGCCGCCCGGCACAATGCCTTCCTGCGCCGCAGCGCGTGTCGCGTGCAACGCATCCTCGACGCGGGCCTTTTTCTCTTTCATTTCGGTTTCGGTCGCTGCACCGACTTTGATCACAGCCACACCGCCCGAAAGTTTGGCCAGGCGTTCCTGAAGTTTCTCTTTGTCGTATGTCGAATCTGTTTTCTCAATTTCATTTTTAATGCGCTCGCAGCGTTCCTTGATGGCCTGTTTCTTGCCGGCGCCCTCCACAATGATCGTGTTTTCCTTATCAATCACAACCCGCGAAGCGCTGCCCAGCATGGTCAGGTCCACGTTCTCAAGCTTCAAGCCGATATCCTCGGAAATGAACTTGCCGCCCGTAAGAATGGCGAGATCTTCCAGCATGGCCTTGCGGCGGTCACCGAAACCCGGCGCTTTCACAGCGCAAACCTTGATTGTGCCGCGAAGCTTATTGACCACCAGCGTGGCCAGAGCCTCGGCGTCCACATCCTCGGCCAAAATGAGCACCGAGCGTCCCGTCTGAACGGTTTTCTCAAGAATGGGAACCAGATCTTTCACGGCCGAAATTTTCTTTTCATAAAGAAGAATGGCCGGATCCTTAAGCACGCATTCCATTTTTTCCGGATCCGTCACGAAATAAGGCGACAGATAACCGCGGTCAAACTGCATGCCTTCTACCAGCTCAAGCGTGGTCTGGGTGGTTTTTGACTCCTCCACCGTGATCACACCGTCTTTGCCGACTTTTTCCATGGCATCGGCAAGCAAATTGCCGATGGTGGAATCATTGTTGGCGCTGATCGTGCCGACCGAAGCGATCTCTTCCTTGTTCTTGACGTCCTTGGAAATTTTCCGGACCGATTCAATGGCCTGGGCCACAGCTTTTTCAATACCGCGCTTAAGCGCCATAGGATTGGCTCCGGCAATCACATTCTTGAGCCCTTCCTTTAATATGGCCTGCGCCAGCACCGTGGCCGTGGTTGTCCCATCGCCGGCCTCATCCGAGGTTTTCTCCGCCACTTCGCGGACCAGCTGGGCTCCCATGTTTTCATTAGGGTCCTTGAGATCGATTTCCTTGGCCACCGTCACACCGTCCTTGGTGATAAGCGGCGATCCGAATTTGCGGTCAATCACCACATTGCGGCCGCGGGGCCCCAGCGTGACTTTGACCGTGTCTGCCAGAATATCCACACCGCGTTTTAAGGCAGCGCGGGCTTCTTCGCGAAAAATTAAACTTTTTGCAGCCATAAATCCCCCTTATGACTCGTAAACTGCCAGGATATCTTTTTCCTGGAGAATCTTGTGTTTTTTGCCGTCGATCAAAACCTCATCGCCGGAATATTTTCCGAAAATGACCCGGTCGCCCTTTTTAACTTCAAGCGGCTGGATCTTGCCCGACTCGAGCAGTTTGCCGCTTCCGACCGAGATGATTTTGCCTTCGCTCTTCTCTTCTTTCGCGGTGTCGGGGAGAATGATGCCTCCCTTAGTTTTCTCTTCGGCTTCGAGAATCTCAATCAGAACTTTGTCGCCTAACGGTTTAATCTTCATTTTTCATTCCTCCTTCAAGTGTTTATGATGAGTAAATTGGTTTAGAACTTTTCTCCGGATCAATACATCCCACCGGGAGGCATTCCACCAGGCATGCCGCCGGAAGCGGATTTCTCTTCTTCCGGAATTTCCGTGATCAAGGCTTCCGTGGTCAGAAGAAGCGACGCAATGCTCGCGGCATTCTCGAGCGCGGTGCGTGTCACCTTCTTGGGATCAATGACACCGGCTGCGATAAGATCTTCAAAAACGCCGCTCTCTGCATTGAATCCCACGCTGTTCTTTTCCTGAAGAACGCGCTGAATCACCACAGAACCCTCAAAACCGGCATTCTGCGAAATCTGTCTCAAAGGCTCTTCCAGGGCGCGTCTTACAATCTGAGCGCCGACTTTCTCATCCCCTTTAAGTTTCAAATTCTCAATTACTTGCGCAGCACGAAGCAGGGCCACACCGCCGCCCGGGACAATACCTTCTTCCACTGCGGCACGGGTCGCATGAAGCGCATCCTCCACGCGGGCCTTTTTTTCCTTCATTTCGGTTTCGGTCGCGGCTCCGACATTGATCACCGCCACACCGCCCGCGAGTTTCGCCAGGCGCTCCTGCAGTTTCTCTTTGTCGTAATCTGAATCATTTTCCTCAATCTGCCTCTTGAGCTGATTGACGCGGCCGTTGATATCCGCGGACTTGCCTGCGCCTTCAATAATCGTGGTGTCGTCCTTATCCACGGTCACTCGCTTGGCGCGGCCGAGATCTTTTAAAGAAACATTTTCAAGCTTAATACCGAGATCTTCGGTGATAGCCTTGCCGCCCGTAAGAACAGCAATATCCTCGAGCATGGCCTTGCGGCGGTCGCCATAGCCAGGCGCCTTCACCGCACACACCTGAAGCGTGCCGCGGATCTTGTTAACCACGAGCGTCGCCAAAGCCTCGCCGTCCACTTCCTCGGCAAGAATAAGAAGGGGCTTTCCGTTCTTGGCCACCTGCTCAAGAACAGGAAGGAGATCCTTCATGGACGAAATCTTTTTTTCATGGATGAGAATATAAGGCTCATCCAGCACGGCTTCCATGTTCTCGGCATCGGTCACGAAATAGGGCGACAAATATCCCTGGTCGAATTGCATACCTTCCACGACCTCGAGAGTTGTCTCCATAGTTTTCGCTTCTTCCACCGTAATCACGCCATCCTTGCCTACCTTTTCCATGGCATCCGCAATGTAATTGCCGATGGTCTGGTCGGAATTGGCGGCGATAAACGCCACCTGCGCAATTTCCTTTTTATCCTTGATGGGCTTTGACTGTTTGGAAAGTTCGTCGTTCACGGCTTCCACAGCTTTTTCAATGCCGCGCTTAAGCGCCATGGGATTGGCACCGGAAGTGACATTCTTGAGACCTTCCCGGTAAATCGCCTGGGCGAGAACTGTCGCTGTCGTTGTTCCATCTCCGGCATTGTCCGAAGTCTTTTGCGCTACTTCCTTCACCATCTGGGCACCCATATTTTCATAGGGATCCTCAAGTTCCACTTCCTTGGCCACGGTAACGCCATCTTTGGTGATGGTGGGAGAACCGAATTTTTTGTCCAAAACCACATTTCTTCCCTTAGGACCCAGGGTAACCTTTACTGCATCGGCAAGCTGGTCAACCCCACGCTGGATTGCCCTTCTTGCTTCTTCGCTGAAAATGATCTGCTTTGCCATTTGAATAGCCTCCTAATGCTTGGTTGTTTTTATTTTTTGAAACTTTGAGGTACTTCTAGCGTATTTTACTGCGCTGGAATAATTTTAAGCTATTAGCACTCGCTTCAAGTGAGTGCTAATATACGGACTTTTGACTTCAAAAGCAAGAGGAATTTTAAAAATTTATTGACTCTTAATATATTGAAAATAAAAGAGTTATCAATTAAGCGGCTCGTAATGTCTGCTGGATTCCCTGCCAAGCTTCGCCCAACAGTGCGAGGAATTCAGTCAAGCCTGCTTCATTAGGAATGAAGCGGTTGCCACGGATGGCAAGCTCTTCCTCGCTGATCTCGCGCCGTATCTCATCCGCCTGATGTGACGCCACCCAATGCGCCATTCCCCATTCAAACAGCATTGCGCCTTCTATGAATGCGGCATCCTTGCCCTTCAGGATTTTAGAATGAACCAGAGAAACCAGCTCTTTGCCGCCCAAGGCAATTTTTCCGAATTGATTCAAAACCTCTTCCTCCGCCACCACAGAAATAAATTGTATCAGTTCGGTCTGTTTAAGACCTTTCTGGCCGCTCAACGATTTGACCTGATTCAGAAGTTCATCATTGAAAAAACCATTGAGAACATAAGGAAGATGCTCCCGCTCCGCGCTCTCAATTTGAATGCGCGATCCAAAAACAGCAAATTCACGCTGGAATGCCTTCACCTGCTCCGGCGAAGAGCCCGCATGCGCGATACGGATCACAACCAGGGGATTCTCGAGAACCGTCCGGATAGCATCGCGATAGGATAGTGATTCGAGCGAGTAAGGAGCTGCGGCGTCACTCACGGAAAAAATCACGGCTAAATGCGCTTCAGCCGGAAAAGCACGTTTTAAAAAGGCCGTAGCCGCATTCTGTTCAGGCGCTGCGCTAATCGCCTGCTTTGTTTCTAGGGATTTTAGTTTTTCATCCACAGCCGCCTGATGCGCCCGGGTTATCTCTTTTAGATATAAATCCGTCCGGCGGTCAATTTCATCCATGGTTTTCTCAAGCCCCAGAATATTTTCAGCCTGGGCAAGAGTTACTGCGATTTCTTGGATTTTATTCTTCGAAGCGTTGGCTTTCTCGGGGTCAAAGAGCGGAATCACTTCTCCCAAACTTCGCGCTGCAAATTTTTCATAAACAAAAGATTCCCAAGAATGTCCTTCAAAAATGGAGTTAAAGCGCCCTCCCCGAACTGGTTTCAGATCAAATGCCTTCTCCATATTGCCAGGATCAATCATGGCCTGGCGGTAAACAATCAAAAGCGCTCCCGGCCGCATTTTTTCCTTCAACTTTTCAAAAATTTCATTATTGTCTTTCGAACCCCGGTCATAGTAAAAAACAACATCAATCTTGTCCCAATCCAAATCTGTTTTAAAAAAATCATCCTCGATCCAGTGAATGCCTTTTTCTTCATCGACACCGGAAATTTGAAGCTCCGCCCGGTGGGCAATATCCATGAGATCCGTGTCATATTCAAGGCCCGCTGCCTCAAAACCCATCCGGGAAGCGAGGATAGAATCCCCGCCGTCGCCGCTCCCCACGGACAAATAATTCTTTTTATCCGGATAACGTTCCTGAATCCATTCCAGCATGCGAGCCACATCGGTGAGATCAGAGGGGCCAAATATTCCCATGTCCGTTTCCCGGGTCATGACCCGCAGCGGGTTCATTTCCTCCAGTACTTGGTCGATTTCAATTGCCATTTGTTTCGCTTCTGTCAGGGGATGGTGGGTCTGGATGCCCAGACTTTGCGCGCGGATTTTTCTGTCCCGGCCCAGGAAAGCTCCATAATCACCGCGCGCGCTGGGGATGCGGACGGGAATGTCCACGCGCCGGAAATGCTCGTTCATAATCGCCTCAGTCCAGTCGGAAAGGTTGCGGTCAAACCTTCCGCCCGCGGCCAGATAATATTGCGCGCCGGGAAATTGTTCCAACAGCAGGCCATTCCAGTTTCCTACCGGGACCCCGTCCTCGGCAGAGGCGGTATCATCTTCCATGGGAAATAATCCCCAATCGTCAAGATTGGTGACAATGTAATCGAAACGGCCTTGTGTTTTTTCCGAGGCATTTTTAAAATCCACGGTTTCAAAGCCCACGCGATTTCCAGCGCCGTTTAGGAAGGCGATATTTTTTGCCATGGTGACGAGGTCATTTTCCTTATCAATCCCCAGCGCACGGCGGGCGCCCAGGCGGCTCGCGGTAAAGACCTGGATACCGCCTCCGGATCCCGCCACAAGAACATCAAGACCGGACAGCAGATCGCGGCTTTCCATCAGCCCGAGAATAGCGCTCAAGGTATAAAAACTGGAGGCAAAATCCAAATCGGTTGTTAGAAAACCGGGACGAAGGCGCGACACAACCCAGTTTTCGCGGTAAGGCGCTAATTGGCCGAGTAAATTCCTGTATCGCGCGGGATCACGATACAAGTCCCAGCCGGGATGAAACTGACGCGTTACATACCCTACAAGGTGCGACTGAAAATCTTGATCAGCATAAGGAAGATAAAATAAATCACCCACGCGGTAGTAAAAGGGGGTTGAATGAACGGCATAAGACCTTGATGCGCCCGCGAATTCCCATGGTTTATTTTCTGGGATACCAAACAATTCATTCAGTTTTGCCTGCAAGTCCGCGGCCCCGAGGCTGGCGCCTTGAATTTGATATTGCGCGGCCGCGAGCTGCCAGGGATCCATGGTCTCAATTTGTTCTAACATCGCGGAACGCATGGCAACGGTTTGGTCTTTTACTTCCACAAAAGTTTTGGCCTGGCTCTTGGCGTTGGTGGCGAAAACCTTTTTAAGGATACCTTTCACGGTCCGGCGTGTGGTGGGATGAATACCCTGCCTGCGCGTATAAGAATCCACGGCATCTCTCAATGTTCTGCTCTGCTGCTCGCTGGCGTTCAATGAAAGGGGTGTTCCCTGCTCGATTGCGCGAAGCGCAGCCGTTGCCCAATCCGCAATTTTTTCGGCATTAATCAATTCGTTTTCAAAAAATGCAGAAAGGCGGGCCTGAATGGCTTCCTCGATCAAAAGGTTTTGGGCGTCAGCGATCTCGGACTCTGTGAGAGTTCCTGTTTGAGCCAAATGCCTTTCAAGAGAACGGAATTTCCAGGCGTTTTGGCCAGAAGCGATTTTCTTCATTCGCTCCGCCAGCTCCGTCAGAAAACCGTGGTCATGGTCCTCCATGCTCTCAATGCCAAGCGAGGCGGCTTGATACACAGCAATAGGCGTGGCGGGAATGTTATCAAAAGCCGGCTTATTATCCGGCTCCACCACGCTCATCACGGTATGCCCCACGCGCGTATCAATGGGGTGCCATTGATCTTTTTTCAGAGTCTTCACGGCCTCAATCATTTCCATTCTTGCCTTTTGGTGGCCGTGCACAAAAATAACGCGCTTAAGACTTTCGTTTCCGGACCGGTCCAGTGTTTCCAGAATTTCAAGAATTTCGTTGCCCGAGGCATGGCCCGACAATTTAAAACTAGCCCGTTCCGCATTCACAGGCACCGGCTCATCCTCGGGCCTGAGACGGAAAGTTTCTCCGGCGCGTAGATCCATGATGGCACTGGCCGGCTCAAGGGGATCCATGTATCCGGTGAAGAAAATTCCATTTTGAAGATCATTCACAAGCTTTTTAGCGTACCAGGCGGACATACCCTGAAGGTTGGCTGAGCTGGCAATGATGATGGTGGGTTCTTTTTCTGTGCGCTCCAGAATATGATCTTCGCGGTATTCGAATCCTTCTCTGGGCGTCGGAAACTTGTTGCCGACAAGCTCAATCCGGCCATCTCGGAGCTCGGGATAAACTTTTTGATAAGCCGCAGTAAAGGCCTCGGCCATTCCATCCACGAATATCTTTAGATTGTGCCTAATTCTGACAGGAAATTGATCCATTTTTTTCAAAATTACCTCCAACAGACGCGGTGCGCGGCCGTTGGCATAGGCGGGAAGCAGCACCTTTCCCCCGCGGTTCAGCACCTTGATGATGTTTTGAACCAATAGCTCTTCCTGTTCGTCTTCCGATTCGCGCAAAATCGTTCCATAAGTGGACTCCACAATGGCCGTATGAATAGGCGGCATGTCAACCGGCCATTCCCTAAATCCCTTGACCGCACCCTGCCCGCGCTTGGAAAGATCACCTGAAATAAAGGTGTTTCCGTCCGGGGTCATGACAATCAAAGAAGCAGCGCCATGCAGATGTCCCGCATGATGAAATTGCACTTTCATTTTAGGACTCACAGCCAGCACCGGATAAACCGGCGCGCTGTTCTCATCATATTTGACAGGGTCCACCGCAATAATATTTTTCAAAAATTCTTCCACTTCCTCTTCGGTAAAAAAATGAGGGAGAGTATCCTCGTATTCTTGTTCTTGCATCGTTCGTTTGGCATCCCGCACCATGGCATGAAGTGTGATTCGCAAAAGATCAACCGTGCCGCGCGTGGCGTAAAACGGGACTTTTTTACCCAGGAGGCGGTACAAAAATACGGCTGATCCGATATGATCAATGTGCGAGTGGGTTAAAAAAATGGCATGGGGTAAATTCTCGGGGTCCTGCTTGAGATAGCGATAAGCCGGAGGCGTATTAAAATTGTCCAGATGAGACCCGGCATCCACCAGAATCCTTGTCCAATCCCTGGTTTCCATGCCCTGGTACGCTACCTCCATGGAACTTGCGCCAATTCCTTCCACGCCGCCTAAAAAGGTCAGGTGGGTGGCCCTTTGCCTGTGCTCAGCACGGGGCATCCGTTGCTCTCCGGCTGTGACAGCTTCGGTCTCGATTTCTACCGGCGTTTCCGTGCCAGGCCCCAGTTTTATAAAATATTGATGAATGGAATTGGGTTCGTCAGTTTCGCGGGCCACCAAGCCGAAACGCTGCGCCATCTGGCCGTCCCATTTGTAAACCGACTCTTCCGCCCGGATACTACCCAAATTCCACAAGGCCTCGATTTGATGGCGGAGGCCCGTCAGGTGTTGGGTGAGCCGCTCAAAATAAGACGGTTCGGAAAAATCGGGCGCTCCTTCCCACGGAGACTGCGCCATGGGGATGAGAACCCCGTTGACAAACTCTTGAAATTTTTTGGAATAACCGGCATCATCTTCGGGCTTATCCCCCGGATGCAGATCAAAATGCATCAAAAGAAGCTCCAGTTCGTTCATGAATCGAACGGGAACCCCGCCCGCAAGCTGCTGAGCAAGCCGCTGGACCTGCTCAAAACCACCCCGTGCAACCGCAGCCAATACCAGCCGGAGCATGACTGTGTTAATTTGCGGAAAAGAGGACACCAGCAGTTTGGGAAGAAATTGATTGAAATAATCCAGCAGCTGGATTTGCTGGGTCATAGTCTCCATGCGGCTGAGCGTTTTCCAAAATTCATCCTTGAGTCCAGGTTCGCTTTTCAGTAAAGGAACTGCTTCATCAAGTTGGGCCTGTTTCGTTGCCAATTGCTTCTTTTCCTCGTCAAAAAGCTGTCCGGTTTCAGCATCAAAAAGAAGCAGCACAAATTTTCCTTCTGATTTCCCGCCATTTCTGAACCGGACGAAAATCAGCCGCCGCGGGGTTTCCGCAGCTGCGTGAGAGCGCTCTTCCAACACCAGATCTTGTTCTTTGTCCAGAGCGTAAGATTGGTCCGTGATATAACCCGCGCCTTCATGATCGTAAAAACTGCCCTGACTATTCTTCATATCCTTAAGCTTGTGAAAAATTGTTCCTGACGGAGTTATGAAAAGAAAATCCTCAGGTTCCTGTTGCAGCGCTTTGGAGAGACTTTTTCGCAGGGCGGAAATCCCGCTGGTTCCGAACTGCTGTCTGTAACTGCCTATATTTTGCAAAATAGTCAAACGGCGCCGGATCTCTTTTATCTCCGCCCATAAACTTTGATATTGCCCACGCGCGAGGCCGGACCAACTCTGAAGGACGGGGTCCGGAACCAGGTCCGGATCATCCGGAATAGGAGTGGTACTGACAAGGACATCCGGGGAATTTTCAAGCGCGCTCAAATCAGCGACTTGTTTTTGAAGCTTCCCGAGGGGATCTTCGGAAAATAAATAGGCCTTAACCGCCGCTGCGGCTGTCTCCGGTGTGTCCAAATAAGTCCGCGGCAGGAAAATTTTATCTTTTTCAAGGCGGATTTCATGCTCCTCGGAAATCACGATTTTCTGGTAGCCGAACCCCAGTTTCATCGTATCCGCAAGATTGGCTGCCAGCGTTCTAAGCGCCGCGTGCTCTTTCACGGTTTGAAAATGATTGTCCCGCACGCTTTCCGGAAGTTCGGGAAGAAGGGATAAATCGACAGAGGCCCGCTCCAGCACCACTTTGCCGTTAAAGGAGACATTGCCGGCATAAGCCGCAGCCGCCGTATCGTATAAATGGAGTGTTCCCTGATGAATCTCGACCAGAAGTTCTTTGCCGGCCAGCGCGGGAGCGGCCAGGGAAATGACACGCTCGCCGAGACGCAGAATCGCCAAACCGTCATCCGCAACAGAGACGTGATAAAAACGGCTGGGATGCAGAGCCGGATCCACCAAGGGAATCCGGTGCCATGTTTTCTGAGGCGGGATGAAGCCGCCCTGCGCCTGGGCCAGAGGAATTTTTACATAGGCGGGGGCGGCTTCTTCCGCATTTTTGTAAGCTTTTTGGATGAGCACATTCCCATCCGGAAAAACCGCCACCCGGAGCGGCGTTCCGTTAGCAACCCCTTGAATCAAGTATTTAAAGGAAATTTTGTCCGGAGGCGCGGGAACCACAAGGCCCTCCTGATACTCCGCCACATAAACCGCAATGCTGGGCTCATGCGCCTGATTCCAGCGCCATTTTTCGGGAAATAACAAATCTTCCGGCTGAATTATCATGGGATAATAATAAGATGGCTGATCCTGGACCAGGATCTCGGCTTCGCCGGGCTGCGGTTCCTTGGTAAGAATGACATGCCCGAGGGTTGGGTCTTCCGGAATATCCCCGGGAAAGCGCTTGGCGCGCCAGGCCTCAAAGTGCTGCATGGAAGGACTCGTAAGGACTTCTTCCGTCAAGGGACCTCGCTCCGCTCGGCCACCTGCCCGGAGCATGTGAACCCGGGCAGGTACTGCTCCAGATACTCCGGGCTTGCCCGGAGTATCTTCCGCTGTTAAATCCTGCGTCAAAAATTTTTCGAATCCCTCCGGATTGGAGATAAAAATACCGTTCGGAGTTAGCCGCACAAAATCAAGAAATTTGCTGAAAAGAAGCGCCTTGCGATGGGCTATCTCATTGTTGCCCAAGGGACCACTCCAAAAAATTCCCATCAGAGCGTCGAGAAGATTTCGGCCCGACTCGTCCGTGAGCTGCTTGGTATTCTCAATATACCGCAAAGGGACAAGATGATCCGGGTGCTTTCCGGCCAGCCAGGCAAAAATACCCCGCGGGTGGGTGAACATGCTGTAATACCAGAAAAGAGTGATGTCATCATCGTCCTGAGTCTTGCCCTCCCCGAACTCCACGAATGATTGCATGGAACCATAATAGGCCTTGACCATGGGCCAAAACGCCAGGTCATTGAGGCCTGCTAATTTCAAAATAGCGCCCGACCAGGGAATAGGGTCCACGCCTTGAAGGGAATAACGCGCGTGCGGAAGTTTCAAATCAACCGTAGGCGGCGTAAGATTTTTCCGCGTTTTTAAAAGTGCATACAAAAAAGGAAAGAAATCTTCCCTTTTGGTTGAAACGCTTTTAAAATCCCTACGGAACCAATGGAGCAAGTCTCTTACCACAGTTTGCCGGGATCTCTGGACAATCAAAGTATCCGCCGCATATTTGTAACTTTGCCGAGAAAAAGAACGGGGATTAAACATGCCGCCTGTGGGAACGGCGTCCATGGTCACCACGCGCACCGCATGATTTTGCTGCACGTCCTTGGCCATCTGCAGCCCAAACCCCAGGGTTTCATTAGGGCCGGAGTTGACCACATGGCTCCAGCCATTCCATGTTTGATGAGTTAAAAACGCAAAATGAGCTGCCAGACTGCCGATATCGGTCCATCCTGCGCCCGGCACTTCAATATGCTTAAATGATTCGCCGGAATCTTTGTGCCGCTTGATTTCTTCAAGTTTGCGATCAAGCCAGGGCTTGTTGTCAATGGCGCGCAGGCCCAAATCATTAAATTTCTGCACCTGCTGTTCCAGGTCCTGAAGCGTAAATCCTTCGGCCGGAAAGGGGCCGGGCATATTGGTAAGAAAAGCAACAAAAGAGTTATAGGGCGGTTCCTTCTTCCGGAGATAAGCCATGATCGAACCTTGGACATCCACTTTCCTCATAGGAATTTTGTGTTCGCGCGTATCCTCCTCGACTCCCGTGACAAGATTTTTCCGGATCGATCCCACACTATCCAAAAATTCATCCCGGAAAATAGCAAAGGCCGTGAGCGGGATAATTACCTTAAAATAACTTTTTAGAACCATCTCCCGGTCTTGGGCCGGCACCTCATCCGCCTCTTGATAGGTTCCGGCAATGATTTTTGGTCCCACGGAAGTATTTTCAAAGAATACCTTCATGAGATAGGCGGCCTGGCGAAAGACGGGAATCGTCCTCCCTTTCATGTCCGCCTTCATCCATTGATCGAATAAGTTCATGGTCCCGAAATAGGGAGAGCCCGGTTCGAAAGCATTGAACCGGTCCAGGGCTGCGTTTAAAAATTCAGGGGCCGATAAATGGCGGAAATGAGCGGCCTTTTTTGCGAATGCGCTTTGGGGAAATAGTTTCTTTTCCAAGGCATGAAGCACTGTTTCTGATTCGTAGGGCTCAAAATCTTTTTCACGCAGAGTCATGTGCCTCATGCCCAGATAAAAAAGAGCCTGGGCCTGCTCCCGGAGCGTGAACAGGCCGGGATTAAAATATCCGCGGCCGAGAGCAAGAAATTCCGGGCTGGTGAAGGCAAAAAGATTGGATTCTTCCGCCCATCGAAGCTCGTCAAAACCATAAATTTTTTCCTGGGTCGCAAGCTCCCTGAGACGGGCAAGAACCCTTAGCCCTATTGCCTTCTCTGCCTGTTTTCGCCTGCCCAAAGCTTGAATCGATTTCTCAAGTTCGTGAAGCGCGGGCTCAAGAATCGCGGCGTCAATGGCTGTTTTCTCCACAGCGGGCGCCTCTGACAAGGCCTCTCCTTTGCCCAAAAACACCCATCGCTCAATGTCTTCTCCCAAAGAAGCGCCGTAAATCACATCCCGGCTGAGGATTCCAAAAAGATAGGCGCCAAACTCATTTTGTTCGTCAACCGAGAGAGGCCGGCCGTTTTTGTTTATGAAAAAAGTGTCTTTGGCCAGATGATGATAAGTTGCGGCCGAAACTTTCACGATATTGATTCCACGCTGGGCGGCAGCCAGCGTAAGAAAATGAAGCAGGCTCATGCGGTCCATCGCTTCCACGTTCATCACGCTCACCGGAATGTCGTCCACCGTGCTGTTTCCCTCGAATTGAATAAGAGGGGCACGATCCAGGGCGCCCGTGGGTTTCTTTTTCGAACCGTACATCATTCCCCTATGTTCAAACAAAATCCGCACGGGCACATCCCCGCTGATCACCTCTCTTAAATCATGGCCTACCTGCTTTTCGAGAGTTCTCAAATCATCTTCCGGAGAAGTGAAAAATCCGAAAAAGCGGTCCATGCCCATCCCGTTTTTCGACGTATTGACTTCCGCGCCGAAAATATCGATACCGTTTGCGGAAAGAACGCCTGTAATCTTGGAGAGGAGGCCGGGCTCATCATGCGTCAGCCCCACCAGGACTTCGTAAAATGTTTCATACTGGTAGGGGAATTCGTCAAAAAGAACTAGGGCGGTTTTGATATTGTGTTTCCGGAGGACTTCGAGATGTCTTAGAAAAATGAGCTGGCGGAAAATTTTTTCAGAACCCAAAGTCCGAATATAGCTCACGGGAAGAAGCGAAGCGTAAGCGTCAAACAGAGATTTAAAATTCGCCGGGGTAAGGGCCTCCAGGATTTCCTCCCGGATGGATTGCTCTTTGAGGTCTTCTTCTTCGATGCCTTTCAGGTAAGTGTCGAGAATGGAGTCATGTTTGCCGCCCGCCAGCTCCTGCTCAAGCTCGGCTTCCAATTCACCTAAAAATCCCCTGTCTTTTTTCCGGATCTCTTCCTTGATTTCCTCGACGGCCCGGAGCCGGTCTTGAGTGGGATGGGTCAGAATCTTTGAAGCCGCCTGATAAAGCATGTCCAGCGCTGTCAGCGGCGAACTTGCACCCTGCGTTAACAATAATTTATGCCGCTTTGCCGGATCCACAGCAAATTTATCGGCAAACGATATCACGAACAACCCGTTAAGTAAAAAAGGGTCAATTCCCGGATCGGATAAAAGCTCCAGGGTCTTTTGATACAATTCTTCGGGATGGCTCTTAACGCGGTCAGCCGCGGCAGTGAGCGCCATGTGATAGCGCACGAGCCAAGCGACCTGGCGGATTTGGGCGGGACGTACGCCCATGCTTTCAAGGGCCGGCGGCACGATATCCTGAGCGCCGGTCACTGCGTGGCCCGGGCCAAAGGGCGAATAAAGCCCTTTGCCGATATCGTGAAAAAGAAGCCCCAGCCGGAGCATCATGATTTGGTCGGGGTTCATGCGAATTTTCCGGTAAACCGAACGGGCCGTTTCAAAAGCCGGCTCAACGGACTCCGCCAGGCTTTCCATGAGTTCGATGTTGTAGATTGTATGCATGTCCACAGAGAACCGGTGCACGGATTCGGTGAAAAGATTCCTGACTCTTGCATAGTGGGGGATGTAGATATCCAAAATCTTCAAATGGTGGAGCTGCCAGACAACTTTTGAAATGTCATGGGAAGTTCTAAAAATATTAAGAAAAGAGCCGTGCAATTCGGCCAGAGCCGCCGAACCGGGAATATTTTTTTCTCGTTCAAGAAATGCGGAGAATACGGCCGCATTCTCCCGGATGGCGTTTAAAACTTCCTGACCCGGGGAAAGCTGATAAGTCACGGCGTGCTCAAATACGCGGAATAAAAGTTCGGGGTGATCTTTATAAAATAATGCCGGATACAATCCTGGCTTAAAACCGATCTCAAAAGTGACGCCTTCCTCAAATCCCTTTTTCAAGTCAAAATGGAGCCCTTCCCTCTTCCGGATGACAAAATACGGATCGATAGCCTCCGTCATTTCGGGCTGGGAGGAATGAAGCTTTTCGTAGAGAGAGGGAACAAGACGCGTTATGGCTTCAAAAGCAAGAGAAGCCTGTTCGTAATATTCTCTATAAAATTTTTCCAGGCGTTCTTCAAAGTATTTCTTGGTTTTCTCAACATCCTCTTCGGCCGGCGGCAAAGTCTCCCCGCGTTTTTGCGCCAGGGCTTTGAAAAAAGGTCTCATGGATATGGATTCCGGACCCAGCGACTCTTCATTGCTTAAGCGGTTCTGGGCGTAAATCTGGCTCACAGTGTCAAGAAATTCATAGGCCTTTGACAGCGAAAGCGACTCTTCAGGTGCCAAAAGTTTTTTATCCTGCAGATAAGTCAGGATCGATTGAAATTCATGAGGGGATTCAATCCAGTCTTTTCCGGAAAGACCGGGCTGGCCTGAGCCGCCCGGAGCTTGATCCCCTAAAAGGGCTCTGATTGCCTGCTTGAGAAAATCAAATTCCTGCACGGATCCCATGCCAGACAAAAGGGCGACATCTTTTTGTTGAAAAGCGAGGTGGGAGCCTTCTTTCTGATAACGTTCGTTCCATGTTTTAATAAAATTCCAAAATTCCTGCGGCGCGCGCAGACGGACATCGTCGTTTCCCAAGCTTGCGGCGCGCAAACCGATTTTGTCAAAAAAGGGATGAAAAATCTCTTCGTGGAAATCATAATGATCTTTGCCGTCTGCAGAATCGGGAGGATAAGGAAGCCCCAGATAGTGGCCTGCAAGTCGGGCAAACGTCTCGCTCATCCAGATCAATCCGTTATAGGTTTGAAGAGGATGTTTTTCTTTGGAATCGTCCAGAATCTTTTCATCCACCAGAAAATACAAAAGCGACGGATTCCAGCTTCCTCCCGCCGGATTGTTATGATACGCCTCATCAGCATGCTTCACGAGATAGAAAAATTCCCGGCGCTCTTCTGCGGTGAGAGAAACAAGAAAAACGTCATGAAGAATTTGATGCGCCGTGTACCAGCCTTCGTCTTCCTCAGCCTCGTCAGGGACTTTGCCCACAAAATAAATCCTGTATTCATCCCGCAGGCGCGTTTCTCCCTTTGACACCATTTTCCGGACGCCCTCATTCGTGGGCTTATTGCCAAGTTCGTGACTATCCAGCCACCATCTGATTTTCTCTTCCCGTAGTCTATTTTTTTCCTCCCGGCTGATTTCTTCATCCGGGCTGCGTGGCTCCAGATACCCTTCCCCTTTTTCATCAAGACGCAGGCCCGGCGCGATAAGCTGGGGATTGATGCCCAGTTCGCTGGCCCTTCTCTGCCCTTCGTCCAGTGCGCCAAGACTATTTGCAGCGGGGCGAAGCGGCTTGCGGTAGATTTGCGTGGGCCGGGATCTTTCGGTTAATTGGAGGGTATCGATATGCTCAAGAAAAGGTCTCAAATTTTCATCAAATAAAAAGTTCTGATGAATGATGAACAGCGCGCCCGGCTTCATGGTTTCAAGTTTCTCAAGAAACCGGGAGGCATCGCCTTTGAAATCGGCGCCCAAGTCATAATAGTAAATCACGTTATATTGCGACCAATCCGCTTCGTCGCTCAGAAAAGTATCCGCAAAAATTCTGGCCTTGGAGATATCAAATTCATCCTTGGTATCAGGGCGCACCGCAAGATGACTTTTCATGGCTACGCTTAGTTCCCTCGATCTCCAGTCCGTTTCATAACCGTGCGCCTCTGCACCAAAAAGATAGGCCGCCGTAAACAGCACCCGGCCGTCGCCGCTTCCCAAATCCAAAAGTTTTTCCCCGGGTTTGAGGCCCACCTGTGAAAATATTCTGGAAATTTCTGTTAAAGTTGAGGGAACAAAAATCCCGTCAGCCGTATACCAGCTAGTTTCGCCTCGGCGGAAAAGGACTCTCCCCATAATTTTGCCTTCATATAAATCGCGGTAGGCAGCTTCCAGTTTTTCCAGTTTGAGCGCGCTCAAACCTGGCGCGGCAGCATTTTCAGAGTCCGGAGGAGGGGTGATATAGGAAAGAAGCCGGTGCGCCTCATCCGTCCCCTGTTTTTCCAGCGCCTCGCGCATTTTGGGAAAATCGCTTTTACCGATTTCATGGATCAAACGGTTCACGACCAGATACGCCCAATGCCCGTTTTCCAGAATGCGGAATAGATCTGCACGCCCCTCATGCGTTAATTCCCCCCATTTAATCTCGAGCGTTCTCTCCGCAGCCTTTTCTTCGGTCAGAAGATTGGGCAGCATGTCGCGAGTTTTAATATCTTTTGCGATTCGAGGATCAAGAATGCTCCGGTCTTTTTCATCGTTATAGCGGTGCGCCCATCCCGGCCGGGAGGCAATTTCGCTATAGGCCTGAAGAAGCCCGGTCAGCCGTTTCAGGCCTTCTGCATAAACTTCAGGCTGCGATTCATCCAAGAGTTCCGGCTTGAAATCGATAGATTCAAAACGTTTGAGCGCTCTTCCTTTCACGGCATAGATGGAAATTTCAGCGGCCGTTTCGTCGAGTTTTTGGATTTTGCGGTCATACCCGGCTTCATCCAGATTTTGCGCCGTTTGAGCCGTTATGATCTGGGCCGCATCACGCACAAAACTCTTCTCCATTCCCAAAACGGTGCGGATCTGGATAAAAGCTTTCAGCACGTCTTCCAGCGAATAGGTATAGACCATGGCATACGCATATTGCAAAAAGCCGCTCTCCGTTTCAAATTCTGAAACAGGTCCCGAGCCCCTTTCAATTTCAAAAAAATAGGCATCGAATTTCTCTCTCAGGGTGTCCACAAGTTCCTGAAAATCGTAGGTATCGTCATAATGCAGCGGTTCCGTTCCCAAGCTACCCGCTAGGGCCTGCTTGCTAAGGCCGCCACCCGCGGCTCGACCCGGCTGACCCAAACTTGCGGCCCTGGTGGATGGCTGCGGCGGAGTCTGCGAGAACCCAACCGCTGCAGCCTTGAATTGTGCCACCACAAATTCAAAACGGCTCGGGGGCTTGTAAAGAAAGGGCTCAAGGGCCAGTTTATCCAGGCCGCCATCCGCGGCTCGACCGGACTGGCCCGGGCCAGCCGCCCGGCCAAGTTTCTCTTTGCTCAGCCGGCTCAAAATTTCTTCCAATTCTTTGACCGTGCGGCTTCCGGCCGAAAGAGCGCTGAAGAGTTTTTGCTTTCTCGTTTGGATGGTTTTAATCCGGTCCGTAAAAGGTTTTTCTTTCCGGTTCAGCGGCTTTCCGAACCTCCCCTGGGCAGGAAAAGACTTCTCGGGTTTGTTCGTAAAAGGCGCCGGAGAAAACTCCGCCTCCACGAGCTCGACGCTATCGATTTTTTGGGGCGAGGCGTTCAGGGCGCCGGCGTTGAAATGAAAGCGGTAGAAAACTTGCCGGCCGTCTTCAAGCCGCACTTTTGCGCGGTTCTCTTGTTCCAATGCTTTCCCGGCGTCATAATCAAAGACGGCGGCGATTTTTTGAAGCGGTGAGATTCGGCCGCGCATGAGTTCTGCATAGGGAGATTGCTCTTCCCCGCGCTGAAACCGCGGCACCAGCATGCGGTAAGGAATGTCGTGTTTGCGGAATAACGTCCCCAGCGCTTCGCTGTGAAATCCGCCGGTCACGAGAAAAACAAGCGGCTTTGAGACGCGGTTCTTTTGAGAAGCCAAAAGCCCGGATCGGAAGTTTTCAAACAGCGCCTGATCCCGGCGCCTGGCATCCGCATAAAATCTAAGGGCCGGTTCAAGCAATGCCTTAAGTTCGCCGGAAATTTTCCCGCCGCCGCCCATCCGCTCCACAAATTCGAGTTCAGAGCGCGTGGCCTCAAGGCGCGTGACTTTTTCCGCAAACCGTAAAAAGCGCGTTTCCTCATCCTTTGCTTTTTCAAGCGGCGAGCGGTAAAGCAAGGTTTTGACAGCTTCAGTCCAGGCATCCAGTTCCTCAAAAATCCGGGGGCCTTCCATTTCATCCAAAAGCCGCAGATATCGCTGATAACGCCTGATTTCCGGATAATTGTTTAGAGCTATTTCAAGCTCCGCCGCATTTTTAAACAATCTTTTCGCAAATTTTGCGTAATCACCCGTTTCCTCGACCTCAGCCCACTGCGTAAGCCCTTGTGAATCGCTGTCATGGGAACGCGCTTTGATTTCGAAAAGCATCTGCCCGATTTCCTGCTCAAGCGCCTGAAAATTAATTTTTCCTTCAGCCCGGCGTATTTTTTCCAACCTGCACAGATGGGGATACCGTTTCTGCCAAAAATCTTCTTGGCCCGTGTTGATCGATTTTTCACTGCGGATGAGAAGGTCCGCATATTCGAGGAGACTCATCCGGTGCGGGCCGGGCGCGTAAAATTTGTTCTCAGCCTGGTCCACGGCCAGAAGCCCGGGGGAATAGATTTTCTGCTTCTCCGCCTCCAACCTTGCCTTAAGCCGGCGGATGAGGGAAATAGCGCCCTTCTCCTTTTCGGAAGCGTCCCGGTAGGATTTCCGGTTTTTCTGATAAAGAGCCGGGATTTCGATGCCCTGAAGGGACGCATGGGGACCGAGATTCAATGCCGCAAATTCCGCGCCCGAGAGCAGCCCCTTGCGCATATAAAAATCACTCACGCGTCGCCCGGCGTCAGTGGCTGCAAATTGCCGGAAGGGTTCAAGATCAAGCTGGCCCGCAGCTCCCTCCAGGGCAATTAAAATTTCCGCAGCCGGGTGGGAGGCTCTGTACTCTTGAGATAAATTCTCAATCAGGGCGGCAATGCTTTTCTGCGCTCCATAATCGCAGTGGGCGTCTTGAATGTAGATGACGGGCGCGATTCCGGATCGGTTATTCTGTGCTGCATTGGCGTTTCTGAAATTTTGGGTCTCACTTCCCCATTCCGGGGGAATCGCAAGGTTCCAAACCGTGTTTTCCTTGGTAGGCCGGTTCACGGCTGGATCGGAAAACGGCGCAGCTGTTTGTGCTACCGCGTTGGTTGAAAAACTAAGGAGGAGGAGCCATGTAATGGCAAAAATTGAAGGGCTTTTTTTCATATATTTAATTTTATAACTAAAATAGAATATAACCTATTTAATATAAATATATTATATTTCTAGATATTAGAAGAATTATACCCCAACAAATGAGGAAAAACAAGCTTGGAAATGACTATTACGGGCAGGATTAATATCTCTATCTGTTTGAAATAAAATGGGTTAGAAAAATAAAGGAGGGATCAGGAAGAAGCGGATCTCTTTTCGCTTCGAATCCGGCTTACCAGGCGGTTCAGCTCATCCACCACTTCGACAAAGAAGTCGCCTTCTCTTAATTTAACTTCCCTTTCCGGGACTTTGCCGTCAGCAAGAATTTTGAGCACACCGCGAATTCTGTAAAGCGGACCCGCAACGCGGTGGAGAAAAAGAATGCCCGCAACGCCCGTGACCAACACGCTGATAAACAGGATGCAGAAAACGCGGAAAAGGAGCACATTATTGACATCAATAAGAACTTCGTAAACGCTCACTTTGGCGCCGCGCCGGGTCTCGTTCTCAAGAGATTGCTTGATGGTTTGATGAATGACAAATCCGATCAGGCAGGAGGATATCATGGTGATGGCCACCACGAGAATTACATAGCGTTTGAGAAGCTGCTTGTTGATGAGGAGGCCGCTTAGCGTTCTGCGGTCTTTGGAAGCGGATGAGGATGACCCCGTTTTTGCTGCCTGTTCCTCGGTCATGGTCTAAGCCTACCTCCTATTTTTTTGGGATAAACACCAATCTTCGTAAACATCGCGGATCCCACGAAGCGTCAGCATTCGGTCCGTGTGATCAAAGTCACCGCAATATTTTTCTACTATATCGACCAAGCCGCCGGTTCCTATAGTTTTTAAATCCTGGCCGTACCGGCTCCTGAATTCAGCGATCAGCCCCCGGATCATGGCCCCATACCCGTGCAGTACGCCGGAAAGCATGCCTGCCTGGGTGCTTCGTCCCAAAAAATAGCGTACCGGTTTGATCCTAACCGGCGGTAAAAGCGCTGTTTTTTCATGCAAAAGATCGAGGCATGACTTCACGCCCGGGAGAATCAGACCGCCTTCAAACACTCCCTGCTTTGAAACATAATCCATAGTCGTGGCGGTTCCGCAATCAAGGATTATAAAAGGCGGCTTCCAACACTTGAGAGCGGCAAAAACATTGACCTTCCGGTCATTGCCAAGCTGGTGATACGAGTGGTATTTTGCCTTGATGCTTAACGGAACATTCTTTCCCAACTCCAGTAATTTAAATAATTTATAATGTTTTAAACGATTCAATAATTTTTTTGTTATTTCTGGGACAACACTGCATATAATCGCTTTATTACTAAATTTTCCACTATTTTTTGAAATAAATAAGCACAATTTTGGGATTTCATCATCTTTGAATTCAATTATTTTACCAAAATTATGTCCCTTTCCAGGGACAATGGAAATGCTTGAATTTCCTATATCTATATACCAAAATGAGTTACGATTATAAATTGACATATTAAAAAGGAATTAAACTTATAAAGTTAGTTTTCTGAAATGTATTTTAATTTGATTTGATTGTAGTGTTCATCATACTGATCGTCAAAATAGTCCAAAATATAGGTAAGAAGTTCGTTTTTCTCTATTTTCCTACCTATTTCTTCATAAATTGAAGTGGACCCCTTTATTTTATTGCCTATTTTTCCGAGCACATTAACCCCTATGCCGATCACTGCAAAATCAAGTTTCCCACCCTTGGTACTGCTTTCCACCAAAATCCCGCATATTTTTTTGCCATTCATGAGCACGTCATTGGGCTTCTTGATCCGCACCGTGGTGCCGGGGCACTCTTTGCTAAGAACAGATTTCACAGTCTGAGCCGCAAGCTGGGTAAGAAGCGGCGCCCGGTGCGCCTGGACCTGAGGCCGCACCACAATGCTGAACAAAAGACTCCAGCGGCGCGGGGAAATCCATTTTTTCTTCATCCGGCCCCTGCCGCAAGTCTGATAATCCGCGGTGATCACTAAGCCTTCCGGTGCGCCTTCCCTGGCCAGCGCTAGAGCTGTGTCATTGGTTGATTTCAAAGTCTTGAAATGCCTGATTTGGTAACGCACGGCAGGATTCAAAGAATGGGATCCGAATACACACGCTCAAGAAAAGGGCTAAGCCGCGTCACCACTTCATAGGAAATGGTTCCGCTTTTGGCCGCAAGCTCCTCAGCGGTGATGGCCTGGTTATTTTCCCTGCCGATCAAGGTGACGATGTCACCCGGAGAAGCTTCCGTGCCAGGCCCCAGGTCCACGGCCATGGTATCCATGGAAACCCGGCCCGCCACACAATATGATTCGCCTTTATAAAGAACTCTTGATTTACCTTGCAAAGCCCACGCATATCCGTGGCTGTATCCAACGGGAAGAATGCCAATCTGTGTGTCCCGTTCGCTGACAAAGGTCCGCCCATATCCGACCGACGTGCCTGCCGCGATTTTTTTGATCAATACCCAGCGTGCTCGAAAGGAGAGCGCGGGATGAAGGGAAATTTTTTCGCAAAGCGCGAGGTCCGTGTAAAGCCCGTAAAGCATGAGGCCGGGCCTCACCAGATTAAAATGCGCCTCGGAATAATTGACAATGCCGGAACTCCCCGAAGCATGAGTCCATTTGAATGAAAGTCCCTGCCGGGAAAGGGTTTCCTTGATCTCGCTAAATTGTCCGATTTGCCGCAAGGTAAAAGGATCCCGTAGGCGTTCGGCCTGCGGAAAATGCGTATAAAGACCTTCAAGATTGAGATGGGAAAAGGCTGCCATTCTCAGGATTTCATTTTCAGAATCTTCCAAGGAAAATCCAAACCGCCCCATGCCAGTGTCCACTTTCACATGCACGTGAGCCCGCACTCCGGAGCGGGCCGCTGCGTCATTCACCCAGCCCGCGTATTCCGCATCCGAGACGCTAAGCGTCAAATCCCAATCCAGCGCCGATTGAATTTCGCCCGGCGCAAGATGCCCAAAAACCAGAATGGGATGGGAAAAACCGTTTTTGCGAAGAAGAGTACCCTCCTGAAGCGAAGCCACGGCAAACCACTCCACATGATCGCGAAGCGCGTTGGCGACCGGAATCAGCCCGTGGCCGTAGGCATTGGCCTTGACCACGGCCATGAAAGCCACGCAGGTCCCTGTCAAGGGACTGCTCCGCTCCGCTTCGCCGCCACCTGCCGGCATGAAACCGCGGGCAGGTACCCCCTCCTGCGGGGGCTGCAAAAAGCCTGCTGCTCCAGATACCCCGGGCTTGCCCGGGGAATCTTCCGCTGTAAAACTTTTCAGAATTTTCAGATTGGCGCGGAGGCAGGCAAGGTCCACTTCAATCCATGCGGATGGCTGCGCCAGCTTAACTGAGCTGGCCTGTGGGGGAGTAGAGGTTTCCAAGCTTTTTTTCCTCCGCTTCGGAAAGCCGGAGATACCTTGGCTGAAGGGCCCCGGCATCAAGCGGCTTCATCTGAGTGTATCGGCTCCGGACAAAATTTACTAAACGTCCGGCACGAGGATACCAGAAATTTTCCTGAATGAAAACCGCTTTGGGTGCTTTTTTTTGAATTAAATCCCCGTATTCACGGAGCGCGTCGCCGGCAACACAAATCTCATCGCCCAGGCGCACAGTCAAATCCTCCGGGCTCAAAACCTCATCTTCGGGAGCCTCCCTTTCCCATCGGCCCTTAAAAAAGCGGTAAAATGCGGCATAAATCCTCTCCCGCCTGGCATTCACCGCCACCACCAGCCGGCCGGAATCCAGAGAAATCCCGTCCGCTATCAGGTCCAGACTGGAAATCCCGTAAACAGGCCGACGGTGCACTGCGAGCAGGCCCTTTAACACGGAAAAACCTATCCTCAGCCCGGTGAAAGAGCCGGGGCCCATACCAATCGCGTAGGCATCCACTTGTTCAAGCGCCGATTGGTCTTTCGGCACCACGCAATGGCTGGCAAGCACGCTTTCCATTAAATGGAAGAAGTTCTCGGAATGCTGCAGTTCGCCGTGGAAATTGGCTTCGGACACCGCCCCCTGGGCAGCCGAACAAGCCACGGTAAGCATCCGGCTTGAAGTGTCCAGCCCCAGAATATTCATTGACGGATTTTTCGCCTCTTTTAAGCCTTTATTTTTCACCGGCCATCTCCTTCATCAGATGTTCAAAGCGTTCCCCACGCGGCTGGAAAAAAAATTCACGGCCGGTTTCGCCTGCCGCTTTAATTTCAACCTCCAGATAATTTTTGGGAAGGTAGCCGCCGATTTTTTTAGCCCATTCAATTAAAACCACGCCATTCCCATCAAGAAGATCATCCCATCCGATATTTTCCACGTCCGCGCCCGTCTCCAGCCGGAAAAGATCCAGATGATAAATGGGGCAATCGCCCTTGTAAATATGCATCAGGACGTACGTGGGACTCTTGACCTCGTTCTCGCTTTTCACGCCCAGCCCCACGGCAATCCCCTTGGCCAGCGTGGTCTTGCCGGTCCCAAGTTCGCCCACCATCGCTACCACATCCCCGGGACGGAGAAGGTGTCCCAGCCCGCGGCCAAGCGCCACGGTCTCGCTCCGCGAATTAGTTTTTAAAAGTGTTCGTATCCCTTCCATGGCCATCGAAGTTTTCCCGTATCCTTTTCACTCCGTTGAAATAAAATCTCCGGGCTTTTTTTCACCCTTCCGATGCAACTCACTGGCGTTCCCAAAAGTCCTTTTTTCAGAGCCAAGATTTTTTTTGCCTCTCCGGGGGATGCCGTGAACACCAGCTCAAAATCCTCGCCGTCACACAACGCGGAACGTAGCGGCGAGATATTCCGTTTCCGCGCCACGCGAAGGGCATCCCTTGAAACCGGGATATCCTCCGTAAAAATACAGGCGCCTTTTTTTGATTCTTTCATCAAAATCGCGAGATCGCGCATGAGTCCATCCGACAAATCCATCATGGCATGAATTTTAAACCGCTCCACCAGAAATCTTGCCTCCCGGAGACGCGGCGTGAATTTTAAATGCTTTCCCAAAATGGATCCGCCCAGTCGGCCCGTGACAAAAATAAAATCGCCGGCCTTGGCGCTGTCTCTTAAAACCAGCTTATGTTTCTCAACTCTCCCGGCCACGGTCACGGAAGCAAAAAATACTTTTGAACGCGTGAGGTCTCCGCCCACCACGGCAACCCTGAATTTCACCGCAAGTTTCTTCATGCCGGCATAAAACCGCCGGATCCAAGCATACGAAAATCCGGCCGGAATGCCTAGCGAAACCAGCGCATAGAATGGAAGCCCGCCCATGGCCGCGATATCGCTCAAATTAATGGCCAGGGCTTTCCAGCCCACCGCCTCAGGACTTGCCTGCTTCAAGTGGAAATCCACACCGTTCACAATCGCATCCACGGTCAAAAGCAGTTCATGCCGCTTATCCCACGGAAGAACGGCCGCGTCATCGCCAATGCCTTTTCGCACACCTCGAGGCGTGCCTACAATGCGCCTTATCGCTTCCACCACACGGCTTTCATTCAATCGCGACATAAATTTTCTCTCTAACATTAAGGGTGCCGGGCTATCCCTTTCGCTCAGCAAACCACTTGAAGGCATTTGAAAGAAAAAGGGGGTCCGTGGTTTAATTCGCTTCAGAGACAGCCCGGCACCCTTTTAGCGATTTTATTCCTTAAATTCTTAATGGATTGAAAATAAGGCGCTCGCAGCACGCCTTTTTCCGTGATAATGGCCGAAATCAAATTATTCGGAGTCACGTCAAAAGCCGGATTATAGATCGAAACACCCCGCGGCGCTGTCGTCCTGGAAAAAGCCGCGTAGACCTCGTTTCCATCGCGGATTTCAATCGGGATTTCTTTTCCGCTTTTCAGCGAGAAATCAAAAGTGGTACTGGGTGCAGCCACATAAAAAGGAATACCGTGAATCCGCGCCAATTCGGCCACCTGATAAGTCCCGATTTTATTGGCCGTGTCCCCGTTGGCTGCGATCCGGTCTGCGCCCACGATCACGCGCTTGATTTTGCCGGCCCGCATCACTGATCCCACCATACTGTCGCAAATCAGGGTTACCGGGACACCATTTTCCTTAAGCTCCCAGGACGTGAGCCGCGCGCCTTGCAAAAAGGGTCGGGTTTCCGTGGCAATGACTTCGATTTTTTTCCCCGCAGCTCGCGCCGCGTAAATCACGGCTAACGCAGTTCCCATGCCGGCCGTGGCCAAAGCTCCTGCATTGCAGTGCGTAAGAACGCATTCTCCGGATTTTAATAATTTCGAACCGTAGCGGCCCATGGCCCGGCAAAGATCCTCGTCCTGTTTGGCCAGCTGAAGGGCCTTTTTAAGGAGAAGTTTTTTAAGCTCCTCAGGCAAGCCTCCCCGGTAGCCGCGGACCACCTCGTCCATAGCCTCAAGTGCGCTGAAAAGATTCCTGGCTGTGGGCCTGGCTTCCGCCATTCTTTGGGTCACGCGCCTAAACTCACGGACAAAACTCCGAATGTCGCTCCCTTTGAAGCGCATCACTTCCAGATAAACCCCGAAAGCAGCCGCAACACCGATGGCCGGCGCGCCGCGCACTTTCATGGTGCGAATGGCTTTCCATACCTCCTCCCCATTCCGGCAGCGGAGATAAACCGTCTCGCCAGGCAGGCGGGTCTGGTCAATCAGCTCGAGATAATTTCCTTTCCAGGCAAGCGTTCTGAACCGCATTCTTCTCCTCTAGTATCGCGTCAACCTTGAAATTATCAGTTTGTCCTTTTGATAGAAGACGCGTACAGTACCGTGCTCCCATACATCATCGTAGTCGGACATCCAGTCCGACACACTTTCGGAGAAGAACATCAAGTTCTTCCCGAAAAGTGCTCGCGCAAAAAGCGCGCAGTGCGATGAGTACTGGCGCACATAATCGTAGGCGAACTTCAAGTTCGCCACGATTAGTGCTTGCGCAAAGGCGCATGCAAAAAGCGCCGGTAAAATTAAATTTGACACGGTATTAACCCAGCAGCGGGATATGCCACCATTTGCAAAAAAAATTAATCCCCGGCACCACAAACCGCCAGATGATTCCGAACCACAACAGAACCAGCGTGATCAGGAATCCGAATTTTTCTATTTTAACATATTCATAGGCCAGGTTAAGCGGCAGAAGCCCGGTCAGCACCCGGGATCCATCGAGCGGCGGAACGGGCAGCAGATTAAAAGTCGCCAGCCCCAAATTGAAATAAACCGCATAAAGCAGGATCTGGCATCCCGTGCGCCGGTAAAGTGCGGTGATGGCAAAGGCCAGCAGAATATTGGCCAAAGGCCCGGCCAGCGCCACCCAGATCATATCGCTCTTGGGATGGCGGAGCCGGCTGAAATCCACGGGGACCGGGCGCGCCATGCCAATGGCCGGAAGACCCGCGGCCACAAGAAGCACCGGAAGAACAAGCGTCCATAAGGGATCTATGTGGCGGAAGGGATTGAGCGTGAGCCGTCCCCTTTCGCGGGCCGTGGAATCACCCAGCCAATAGGCCACCATCCCATGTGAAAATTCATGGATAGTGATGGCCGCAAGAAAAACGGGAATAAAAACAGCCAGGAAATAAAACGAAGGCATTAGAGAAATTTATCCAGAAAAATGCGCTTCATAATGAAAAAATATCCGATAAAAATGGAATTATGCAGGATATGAAGTGTGATGGAGGGGATGAGACTGCCGCGCTTCTCGTAAAGATAAACCAGGATCATGCCCAGGATAAAAATGGGCCAGAAAGCAAACGTGGACTGATGGATCCAGGCAAAAAACACGGCCGTGGCCGGCATGGCAAACTTCACGCCCCATACTTTTTTAAGTGCCGGATAGCAGAATCCCCGGAAAAAAATTTCCTCGATGACCGGCCCCAGAAGGCAGGCCAGAAAAATAGAATAGCCGATCAGGAAAGGGTTGTGTTTATCCTCATCGACAAACACCTCGACCAGAGGATGCGGCGGCGGTTCGTAAGAAAACAGGGCGGCGATTCCGAGAAGGGCTAAAAGCACGGTGATAAAAACCGGAAGCGTGGCCAAATAGCCCTTGGCGCCCAGCAAAATATCCCCACCCATATTCCTGGAGCGAAGCCCGAGATCCTCGATATTTTTTTTGTGCTTGCGCAGAATAAAATAAAAAATAAGCGCCACAAGAAAAAGATCGGTCAGCGTGGTGTGAAAGAGAATCAGGAAATTATCCTCCCAGGAAGGAAAGAAGAGCTTTTTCAATCCCCCGAGAAATAGGCTGAAGCCAAATCCTGAAATTATAAACAGGATCACCACCTTGGCCAGGTCCCGCGGCCCCCAGTCCACGGCTTCCACGGTTCTTAAGGATGCAATGTTAGGCCGCTTGTGGAGCGCATTGGAGACCACTATCATATCAAGGACAAAACCTCCGGCCAGGGCGAAAATGAAAGCCATCACGAACAAGCAAACTGCGATCGCGGCTTTTGGATTTTCGGTCAGAACTTGCATCAGATAGGCCTGCTCGGATTCCTGTTTCTCAATGGTTTTCTCGGCCTTTTGGATTTTGATCATGGCCTGAGAAGGCACCCTTTCATGCTGTCCGGAAAATGCAAAGAAAAAAGCGTAGAAAACTATGACGGCCACCAGCAGGTAGGCGTACCGTATTTCCTCGCGGAGAAAAGCGCGAACGGGATCAAGGAATTTCATGCCGCAGGCCTTCCCTCTTCAAGCGGCCAACCAAAAAGCTCCTGCGCATTGCGGGAGGTGAGCGCAGCAAATTCTTCGAGTGGAAGCCCGAGAATACCGGCCATCAACAGAGCAGACTCCCTCATATAAGCCGGTTCATTCCGCTTTCCGCGATATCCTTCCGGCGGCAGAAACGGACTGTCGGTTTCAGTAAGAATTTTGTCCTTAGGAACATGCGGAAGAACCTCCCGGAGATAGCCATTCTTCTTATAAGTGATATTGCCGGCAAAAGAAATCCAGAGCCCCATGGCTGCGGCCTTTTCAAGCACGGCCCGGTCGCCTGAAAAACAGTGCATGACACCGCGGACTTTGGAGCCGACTTCCTCTTCCAGGAGGCGGAAGGTTTCCCGATGGGCATCGCGGATATGCAGAATGAGAGGCAATCCAGTTTCTTTATGGAGTCCGAGAAATTTTCTTAAAACTTTCTCCTGGCAATCCTGCGGCGAAAGGTTACGGAAAAAATCGAGCCCCACTTCGCCAATCGCAACAACTTTAGGATGGGCGGTAAGTTTCCTAAACTCCTCATAATCCTCTTCCCTGAAATCCTTGGCATCGTGGGGATGACAGCCTACGGCTGCAAAAATATTTTCATGATGTTCCGCAAAGGACACGGCCTGCCGGGAGCATTCGAGATGCGTGCCTACGTTCAAAAGAAAGCGAACGCCGTTCTGCCGCGCCCTTTCCAAGGCGGCCGGAAGATCTTCCGCATAGTCCTTAAAATGCAGATGGGCGTGCGTGTCGGTGAATGTCATGCGGAGGTTTCTTCCTTTTTGGGAAAAAGAGGCTCGCTCTTCCCGACCGGCATGCCCGGTTCAAGAAGCCCCCAGACGCGGACCTGGGCGCTTGAGACTTTTTCCGGAAGATTAAGCTCTTTTAAAATTTTAAGGCTGGTTTCGGGAAGAAAAGGATTCAGCAGGACCGCGATCAGCCGCAGCGACTCAAAAAGCGTGTACATGACCGAGGCCAGTTCGCCTTTCCGGGCAGGATCTTTGGCCAAAACCCAGGGTTTGGAGTCTTCGATAAATTTGTTGGAATTCCGGATAAAACTCCACACCGCCTCAAGCGCTGAACGCGGATCAAACTCTTCCATAGCCATGTCCACTTTAGGCCAAACCAAGGGGCCCTCTTCTTTCAGTGAATTGCGGATACCGTCCTTGTCCACGGGACTGGGAATTTTTTCCCCAAAGTATCTTCCGAGCATGCCAAAGGAGCGGTGCACAAGATTCCCCAGATCATTGGCAAGGTCATTGGTGAAACGCTCCAGCAGCCCCTCCTCGGAATAGGAACCATCAAATCCCAGCGTGACTTCATGAAGAAGAAAATAGCGGTACGTATCCACGCCGTATTCGGCAATCACTTCCACCGGGTCCACGATATTTCCCAGCGATTTCGAAACTTTGGCGCCGTCCAGGGTCCACCAGCCATGCGCCAGCACCTTGCGCGGGATGGCGAGATCCATGGCCTTGAGCATGATAGGCCAATACACCGCGTGCTGCCTCAGAATGTCTTTTCCGACCACGTGAAGGTCCGCGGGCCAAAGCTGGCTGAATTTACGGTCATCGTCGCCGTACCCTGCGGCGCTGATGTAATTGATGAGGGCGTCAAACCAGACATACACTACGTGATCCGGAGACCCGGGAAAGGGAATTCCCCATCCCAGCCGGCTCCTGGGCCTTGAAATGCAAAGGTCTTCCAACGGATTTTCAAGAAAGGCCAGGATCTCCTTCCGCCGCGAGGCGGGATGAATGAAGTCCGGATGCCCATTGATATAGTCCGCGAGCCACGGCTGATAACTGGAAAGCTTAAAGAAAAAATTTTCCTCCTCAATTTCCTGAACCGGCCTTTTGCAGTCCGGGCAATTGCCATCAGCCAGCTGAAGCGCGGTCCAAAAGGATTCGCAGGGCGTGCAATACCAGCCCTTGTATTTTCCTTTATAGATGTCGCCCTTCATCTGTAAATGGACCAGCACTTTTCCCACTACTTTTTTGTGCCGCTCCTCCGTGGTCCGGATAAAATCATCGTATTCAATCCCCAGTTTTTCCCAGAGTTCTTTAAAACGCGGCACAATTTCATTCACATAAGTTTCCGCGCTCTGGCCTTTTTCCTTGGCGATTTTTTCGATCTTTCCGCCATGTTCATCCGTGCCGGTCAGAAAATAAACCTGCTCTCCGCGGAACTTGCGAAAACGGGTAAAAGTATCGCAGAGAATATTGGTGTAGGAATGCCCGATATGCGGCTTGTCATTCACATAATAGAGCGGTGTCGTAATGTAGTAAGTTTTATTCATAACATTAGGAAAGCCATGGCCGTGGAAAGGCGGGAAAGCGCGATCTTGGGATTCACATTATCCTCAAGCGCGGCCTGGATCTCATCAATCAAATTCAAAAGCTCAAGAATGGCATCCGTGTCGAGGCGGGCACTCCACCGCTCAAATTCGGCCCCGAAGCTTTCCTGGTAAAGAAAATCCGCATTTCGGGTTTCGCGGTAAACCGCAAGATCCCTCAATAGCAGGGCCAGGAACCGGAGAGCTTTTGAAATTTCATACCGCTTTTTTCCAGCCCACCGCTCAAAACCGATAACCGGCTGGGGAAGAATTTCTTCCAGAAAAAGCTTCCGCATTTCCGTGAAATTTTCATCTTTAAACCGGAGCCCCCGGCCCAGCCATCCCTGGCTGCACTTTGCGGCCAGGCCCGCTTCTTCGGGATCCCATCCGAATTCATTCACCAAAACCTCGCGCACGGTTTTGAAGGTAAGCGGCCGCATTTTGATTTTAAAACAGCGCGAGAGCAAGGTCTGGCGCAGGTTGGCCGGATTCTCGATCAAGAGAAAAATCAGGGTATCCGCAGGCGGTTCTTCGAGCGTCTTTAAAAGCGCATTGGCCGCTTCCTCGGTCATCCGCTCCGCTCGGTTGAGAATAAATATTTTTTTATTACCTTCCATCACCTTGAAGGAGGCCCAATTCATCAAGTGATGAATCTCTTCGATTTTAATCGAATATTGCTCCTCATCTAGCCCTATCCAGCGCACTTCCGGATGAATGCCGGTTTCAATTTTATGGCAGGGATTGCAGGGACAATCTTCATTCAGGCGGCCTTCGCTGCAATGCACGGCTCGCGCCAAAATTCTAGCCAGCGTCTTTTTGCCTGAGCCCGCAGGCCCTGCTATCACAAAACTGGTGGGCAATCTCGATGATTTTAAAAGTTCACGAAGAGGTTCCAGAACGGTTTCCTGACCAATCAACCGGTTCACTTTAAATCTCCGGGAAATAACCGACCAAGAAGGTCTTTCAACTTGGCCACCTTCTGACGGACATCCTTTTCATCTTTAAGCACATGAATACGCATTGGATATTTTTTAGCAAGGGCGAGAAAACCCCGTCTCACTTTTTCGTGAAAATGCAAAGGTTTATTTTCCATACGATCCGTACGACCAGCGCGCTTCAACCCTTCTTCGACTTCTACATCGAATAAAAAGGTATCTTTTGGTTCCAATCCGCCTTTAGCAAATTCTCCGCAATAATCAATTACTTCACTTGAAAGTGTTCCCGCAGAGCCCTGATACACCACGGTTGAATCATGGTAGCGGTCGCAAATCACTACTTTGCCCTGATCCAAAGCTGGCATTATTTTTTCTCTTACGATTTGAGCACGTGCCGCAAGATAAAGAAAAAGTTCGGTTGCTGGCTTCATTCGTAAATTTTTGCGATCCAAAAGAATTTCACGAATAGCTTCGCTAATCGCCGTTCCACCCGGTTCGCGAAGCAATAAAACGGCACAGCCTTGCTTCCTAAAATAGCGGGCAGCGACTTTAACCATTGTGCTTTTTCCACTGCCTTCCGGTCCTTCAAAAGTGATAAAAATGCCTTTTCTTTTCATGAATGTAAAAAATCCCAAGCTCTACGTTTTTTCTTGACGGTTGAAGGCTCCCCCGGCCGGCCGTCCTTGACCAGCCAACCCATGCCCTCAAGGACTGATTTGATACGATCGGATTCCTTGAAATTTTTCTGCCCTCTGGCTTCAGCGCGCGTGTCTAATAAATACAGAACATCTTCCGGTATCTCTTTAACTGAAGAGATATCCAATCCGAACAGTTGATCAATTTTTTGGAAAAAAACTATGGCATATTTCATATTTTTAAGGTCATTTGCGTCTGGACGAAAAATGGAATTAATATGAGTCACAGTGTTTGACACTCCCGCCAATGCTGCAGAAATATTAAGATCTTCTTCTAAACTTTTCTCAATGGTTTCCCAATAGGACTTCACGACACTTTCAAGATCGAATATGACTCCTTTTTTTTCTTCTTCCTCAAAGGGCTTGGCATTCTTTACGTAACTTAAGCATCTAAAATAACACTCATCAAATTTTTTAATCACTTCCGAAGCTTCTTTAAGGCTATCCATCGTGAAATTGAGCGGGCTCCGGTAATGAACAGCCGTCAAGGCATAGCGGATGGTCATGGGATCGTGCCCTTTTGTCAGTAAATCGCGCAGGGTGTAAAAATTATCCTTGGATTTGGACATTTTTTCGCCGTTGACGAGCAGAAATTTACAGTGCAGCCAGAACTTCACAAACTCCTGACCGGTTGCGGCCTCGGACTGGGCAATTTCATTTTCGTGATGCGGAAAAATCAAATCTTCGCCTCCGGCATGAATATCAAAAGACTCTCCCAGGTATTTCATGCTCATCGCCGAACACTCAATATGCCATCCCGGCCGGCCTTTTCCCCAAGGAGAGTCCCAGAAGGGTTCGCCTTCTTTGGCTTTTTTCCAAAGAACAAAATCCGAAGCATGCTCTTTGTCGTATTCGTCCACATCCACACGCGCGCCCTGGATATTGTGCTCAAGCTTCTTGTGTGAAAGTTTTCCGTAATTCCCGAATGAGGCGACCCGGTAATAAACCGATCCCTCGCTGGCGTAGGCATGGCCTTTTTCCATGAGTTTGGAAATCAAGGTAATCATGGAGGGAATTTCTTCCGTGGCTCTGGGTTGAATAAGCCCGTAGGCAGGATGAGCGCCGTTGGGTTCAAAAATATTCAACGTTTTTAAATCTTCCTGGAATGCTTCAATATATTTCGCGGTAAATTCATTCAGTTCTTTTTTTTCCCTGTTCGCGCCGGCTATCGTCTTGTCATCAACATCCGTGATATTCATCACATGCTTCACGCGGTAACCCTTGAATTCCAAAAAACGGCGCAAAAGATCTTCAAAAACAAAGGCCCGGAAATTGCCGATATGCGCGTAGTCATACACCGTGGGACCGCAGGTGTAGAAAGTCACTTCGTCTCCGGGTTTTTTATGAAACTCGCAGGCTACCCCTTTTAGAGTGCTAAATAGTTTCATTGACATGAGTTAAAGAAATAGATTAAAGCGCCTTAAGGGCTCTTTCAAGGCGCCTTTTTACCCCGTCGATTCCGAAAACCGGAAATATTTTTTTAAGCTCGGGGCCGTGTTCTTTTCCCGTGAGCGCAAGCCGGATGGGCATAAAAAGCTGCTTACCCTTGACTTTGACCTTGGGTTTCACGGCGTTCACAAATTCCTCATACAAGGCATCGCCGCTTGATTTAAGCAAAGGCAACGTCTCAAGGCCGGCGCGAAAAATTTCCTGAGATTCAGGGGTTTGCATCATGGCCTGATTTTCATATTCAAATTCCTCATTTAAAATCGCAAGCCGGTCTGGAAGCTCATCCAGCCGGGCCACATTATCCTTAAAAACAGGAAGCACGGTCCGCAGCCGGGCCTCATCAAAAAGACATCCCCCGCGGCTTTTCAAAAATTGCAAAGCGCAATTCACAAACTCCTCATCCGAAAGAGCACGTAAATGCTGGCCGTTCACCCAATCCAGTTTCGCGGGGTCATAGGCCGAGGCGGATTTATTGATCTGCTCAAGCGAGAAACTTTTTTTGAGATCCTCCCAGGTGAAAATTTCGCGGTTATCGCCCGGCGCCCATCCCAAAAGCGCAATGTAATTTGCCAAAGCCTGCGGAAGATAGCCGCGGCGCCGGAATTCCCGGACTGATACGGATTCAAGGCGTTTGGAAAGCGGCTCCCCGCCCGCGCCGTGGATGAGCGACAAATGCCCGTACTGGGGCGGCTTGAATCCCATGGCCTGCAAAAGCAGGATATGCTTGGGCGTGTTGGAAAGGTGGTCTTCGCCCCGGATCACGTGTGTCACCTGCATGAGCCCGTCATCCACACACACGGCCAGATGAAACGTGGGCGTGCCATCCGCCCTTTGAATCACAAAATCACCCACCATGTCATCCAGGTTAAAAGAAACGTCTCCGCGGATCAGGTCATGCATTTTAAGCTGGGGCTTTTCAATTTTGAACCGGACCGTGGGCCGGATTCCCCGGCTTTTACGCTCTTCGATTTCCTTGGGCGAAAAAAGGCGGCCCCGGTTGTCAAAACGCGGCGGCCGGCGCTCAAGCCTCGCAATTCGCTTGGACTCCTCCACCTCTTCCTCCGTCACGTAGCAATGATAGGCCCTGCCCTGATCGAGCAGCCGCTGGGTGTACTCCCGGTAAGTTTCCAGCCGTTCGGACTGGAGATAAGGCCCGTGTTCACCGCCCGTCTCCGGGCCTTCATCCCATTGAATTCCCATCCAGCGCAAATCCTCTATGAGCGCCTCGCGGTACTCGAGTCGCGACCTTTCAAGGTCCGTGTCCTCGATGCGGAGAATAAATTTTCCCCCATTCTTCTGAGAAAAAAGATAGTTAAAAAGAGCGGTTCTCACGTTTCCGATATGAAGGTACCCCGTGGGAGAAGGCGCAAACCGGACGCGGATCACGGCTCTCTCCTCCTCAAAGTGACCACCGCATGCGCGCTGACGGCTTCGCCGCGGCCTTCGGCGCCCAACCCTTCAGCTGTTTTTGCTTTCACACCCACCGCATCAGGAGGCAAATGCATGAGGGCGGCAATATTTGCCTGTATCTTCTTTTTCAAAGAACCAAGTTTCGGCTTCTGAAGAATGAGGGTCGTATCAATATTCGAAACTCGAAATCCCGCCTTGGATACAAGCGCGAGCGCCTTTTCAAGAAACACTTTGCTTTTAGCACCTTTAAATTTTTTATCCGTGTCCGGAAAATGCTCACCGATATCGCCCGCGCCCACAGCGCCCAAAAGAGCGTCCACAACCGCATGTAAAATCACGTCGCCGTCCGAATGACCGATCGCGCCCAGCAGCGAGGGAATCTTGATACCGCCTAAATAAAGCGGCCGTCCGGGGCGAAGGCGGTGGCAGTCTTCGCCCCAGCCGGTCCTTGTTTCGCCGGATTCAAAAAGTTTCCGGGCCGTATGCAAATTTTCGGCTGTGGTGATTTTCATATTGTTTTCCTGGATTTCAAAGACTTTGACCGGCTGGCCCAAATGCTCCACCAGCGAAGCGTCATCGGTGGCAGGAAAACGGTCGCGGTGAAAAGCCCGGTACGCCTTTTTGAGGATCTCTTTTTTAAAAACCTGCGGCGTTTCAATCTCCCACAAAGCGGTCCGGTCAATCGTTCTCACAATTGCGCCCTTTTTCACTTCCTTGACCGTGGGCACCATGGGGCGGCCCACCGTCCACGCATCATGACCGCTTTTTTCAACACGCTGCAAAAACCGCCGGATGGCTTCGGCGGAAAGGAAAGGCCTCACGCCGTCATGAACCAGAACATAAGGAATATTCCGGTTCACGCGGCAAAGTGCCCGGTAAACGGAATCTGTCCTGGTTTCCCCGCCCTGAACGATTCTCCTGAGTTTCGTGATGCCGTAACGCTTCGCCATCTCAAGAATCAGAGACTTGTGTGTGAGGTCACAGGCCACAAGAATTTCACGGATTTCAGAAACAGCCTCAAGCTGCCTCAGGGTCCTGGCAAGAATCGGCATGCCGCCGATTTCAAGATACGGTTTGGGGAGCGCAGACTTCAGAGCTCGCTGAATCCTGCGGCCGCTCCCGGCAGAGGGGACAATGGCGCTCGCTTTCAATCCGCAACCCGGGCAAAAATCATTCGTCCGGCCGAAGTTTGCAGCACGCTGGTGATAGTCACGGGAATGGTATGGCCTATTTTTCTCCGGCCTGAGTCCACCACCACCATGGTGCCGTCATCCAGATACGCCACGCCCTGCTCCGGCTCCTTGCCCTCCTTGAGGATTTTAACTTCCATCAGCTCGCCGGGCATCACAATCGGCTTGAGCGCATTGGCCAGCTCGTTGATGTTCAGAACATGCACGCCCTGAAGCTCGGCTATCTTGTTCAAGTTATAGTCATTGGTAAAAACCCTCGCGCCGATTGTCTGGCCGAGCTTGACCAGCTTGGCGTCCACCGTGGGATGCTCCGGAAAGTCGGTCTCATGAATTTTTACCTCGATATTGGGATTATTCTTAATCCGGTTCAGGACGTCCAAGCCGCGCCGGCCGCGGTTTCTCTTTAAATCATCCGCAGAATCCGCGATAAGCTGAAGTTCCTTCAGCACAAAACGCGGCACGATCAACTTTCCGGTTAAGAATGCGGTCTCGCAAATATCGGCAATGCGGCCGTCGATGATCACGCTAGTGTCCAAGATCACCTTTTGTTCCCCTGGGTTTTTCGTGTCCAGATGGACAAAGGGAATCATGAGCGTAAATTCATCCTGGCCGCGGTAAATAGCGACAGCACCCAGGTAAGAAAAAATCAGGGAAGAAAGCAGGCCGATTTTCTTAAGCGTGGCTTCCGGCAAAGGTGCAAATGCCGCCACGGAAACCAGAAGCTTGCTCAATACCAAGCCCATCAGAAACCCGAGAAAAATGGCCAGAACATTGCGCACTGTCACTTTTTTGAAATAAAAGTCCAAAAGAAGGACGAACACGCCGATTCCAAACCCGAGCGCGCCGCCCAGCAATGACGTCTTTCCAGCATAGGTCCCCACCAGAAATGGGCCTGAAAAAAAGCCAAAAACCGAAAGGGTTATCAAAAATATAATCCTTAAAAAAATAATCATAGAAATTATCCTTTCTATTATGTTTTATAAATTGTGAGAAGTAATCGGTCGCTATCATTTGACTGACAGTTTATAATGCCTAAAAAATACCCAGCCTCTTCTTCTTTCTTTCCTGTTCTTTCTCCTCCTTATCATCGGTCTTACGGAGGAGTTTCCAGGGATGCTTCTTCAAATCGGCCACAAAATCCTGGATTTCCTTGTAAAGCCCCTCATCCGAGAGGAGCTTTCCCGCAGTCCCCTCCCCCTTGTCTATTTTCTCGAGAATGCTCTTCAAATGTTCCATGGACGCTTCGATATCGCTGATGGCCTTCTGGAGATTCCCCTGTTTATCGTTCAGGATTTTGTCCATGGTTGTGGTCAGCGAATCCAGATTGATAATCGTATCCCGGAGGGATTTCGACACTTCCGGATCTTTGGTGAAATCATTAAGCCGCGTGACCATCTCCTGAAGGTTCTGAACAATGCCCTTGCCGGTCGATACAAAATCCTCCATGGGAACCGGATCCACGCCGCGCACCGTGTCGCCGTCTTTTAAAAGGACGGCAGAAGGGTCATTGCCAGGGCGGATTTCAAGGTAGGGCGTCATGAGCCCGTAAATTCCTTCCACCCGGACTTGCGCATCCGCATGGATCTTCGCCTCCTGGTTAATGAAAAGCTCGGTTGTGACCACAGGCCTCCCGGCCTTGTCATATTCAAGCCCCATATGCTTCACGGTTCCGATCGGAATGCCGGCCAAACGCACGGATGCCCCTTTTTCCAAATTGCTTACCAGATTGAATACAACGTTGACATGGTATCCCTGCTTAAAAACGTAAACACCGCTTATAAAAAAAACCATGAAGGCCAAAATCACGAGTGCGAGGATCACGAAAAGTCCCACCAGAATCTCAAGTCGCGAACGGTGCATGAAGTGTCTCTCCTTTGGCTGTCATATTCTATCTAAGAATTTTGGGAATGATGATTATTATCTTCAATTTGGAATTTTTTCTCCCGGTCACCGTCCGTGATAGGTCCGGCGGCCTCACCGGCAATAAATTGCCTAACCACCGGATCCTTTGAATTTTTTATCTCATCCGGCGTTCCGAGGGCAATAATGCGTCCATCATAAAGCATGGCGATCCGGTCCGCAATCTTGTAGGCACTTGTCATGTCATGCGTAACCGCGATGGAAGTCACCCCCAGCTTCTCATGAAATCGGATGATCAAGTTATTGATGGCATCCGCCATGATGGGATCCAGCCCCGTGGTTGGTTCGTCATAAAGAATGATTTTGGGTTCCGAACAAAGCGCCCTCGCGATGCCCACTCTTTTTTTCATTCCTCCGGAGAGCTCCGACGGCATCAAACTTTCCACGCCCTGCAACCCCACCATACGCAATTTCTCCGTCACGCGCTTCTTAATCTCGCCATACGGCGTTTTCGAATGCTCATAAAGCAGGAATCCGACATTCTCTTCCACGGTCATGGAGTCGAAAAGCGCCGCTCCCTGAAAGACCATGCTGATTTTGAGGCGGAATTCGCTCAATTCCCGGCGATTCAGGGAAAAAACATCCACTCCGTCAATCACGATCCTGCCCTGCTCCGGCCGCATCAGGCCGATGATATGCTTGAGGAGAACGCTCTTTCCACATCCGGACCGGCCGATGATGACAATGGTCTCCCCTTCCCGTATCGTCAAATTGACGCCGCAAAGCACGTGATGCCCGCCAAAGAATTTATGAAGATCGATGATTTCAATCATGTTCAAAGCATGAAATAGAATAACGCGGTAAAAAGACAGTCGAATGAAATGATCAGGATCAGGGCAGTCACCACAGAAAGCGCGGTTGCGCGGCCCACGCCTTCCGCCCCGCCTTCTGTCTTGAACCCGTAATAACAGCCCACCACCGCAATGATAATTCCAAAGATAAACGCTTTAATTAAACCGGAGTAAATATCCTTCATGTGCAAGGCGATAATCGTTCTTTTAATATAGGTCGTCGAGGAAATGTCCAATTTTAAAACCCCGACCAGGTACCCTCCCAGCATGCCGATGAAATCCGCATAAATTGTGAGAATGAACAACATGAAAAAAGAGGCGATGAACCTTGGAACCACCAGATAACGCACCGGATCCGTGGCCAGCGATGTCAAAGCGTCAATCTGCTCCGTGACTTTCATCGAACCGAGTTCTGCCGTGATGCCTGCCCCCACGCGGCCGGCCACCACCATGGCCGTAAGCACCGGCCCCAGTTCGCGCGTCATGGAAAGCGCCACCAAATCGGCCGTGAACTGAACCGCCTGCAGGTAACGCAGCTGATAGGCGGATTGAAGCGCAAGCACCATGCCTGAAAAAATGGCGGTCAGAAACACGAGCGGAAGCGAGGTGACGCCGATCCGGTTCATCTGATCGAGGCAGGAACTCCACTTCAGACGCGTTGTAAATGCGGTGTAAAGCGTCCTGGCAAAAAGGATGGAAAGCCCTCCGGCCTCCTGGAAAAAATCGATGGATTTCTCCCCCAGCCGTGCCAGCCATTGGACAAATCCCATCGTCTTTCTAATCATTGTAAATCTCATCGCCTGCTCCTTTAAAAGCTGAATCTCGGTCCCACTGCCACAGCTTCTTCCTCTTGTTCGCTCGTTCCGGCCACTTTGCGCTTGGCAAGCTGTCCGTCCCTCTCCGCCGTGGTCAATTCCTTCCCGCTCCAAAGCAATATTTTTTCAGAGGAAGCTACCCGGAAATCATGAAAGACATTCGGGTTTGAGAGATCAATCCCGCCGTCCAGATAAAAAGTACGCATTCCCTTTTTAAGCCGGGAATTCCGGAGCTTAAGATAGGGCGGAATCCCATGGAATTGCAGGGACACTTCGTCATAATCAATCTTGCCGATACTTCCCTGGGCCACCGTGATATTCCCCTCCACTTCGGCCTTCCAGTTTTCACCTCGCAATTTAACCTCTCCGTCCGCTACGCCTCTAAAATTCTCAGGCAGGGGCCTGGAGAACAACGATTTGACTTCAGCCAGCTGAATTCCCTTGAGCATGATGGCCGCATCAAGCGAAAAGGGCACCTTGAGACCCAGATTTCCTGAAAGGCCATACCCTTTTCCCCAATGAAAATCCATGCGCTCAATACGCGATTGGCTCACATGAAATTCCCCCTTGAAATCCGGAAAAGGGGTTTGATCAAAAATCAAATAATCCGTTTCGATCTGGCCGTCAAATCCCCATTCGTTTTTACTCCAAAGCTCGAGGTCCGGCTTGAGCCGGAAATGCGCCCTTGAGACAAGATCCGCGCCAAAAAAAGGCAGGTGATCCACCTGCATCAAGAAGGCGATATCCCAATGCTGAAGATTCAGCCCCAAGTCAACCCGCTGCTTGTCCCTTTCCAGATAAAAATGAAAAGTCCCTTTTGAAAAATCAAACTCTCCCTGACTGTCAAAAAGATCCGCAATGCGCATATCCTCAAACGAAAAACCATTCCTTTTGACAAACACCTTGCCTCTTACCGGAAATCCCTTTCCGGGAAGCCCGATCTGGCCCGTCAAATCCGACCCGGCGAGCACCCCCTTGACTTGAAATATGGAATGAAAAGCGTCCTTCCCTATCCCCACTCTGAGATCCAATTCCGGAGAAGGGCCTAAATTTCTCACCCACCCGGACACTTCCACCGGAAGCCGGTTGTATTCAAAAGCGAGTTTCTCGATTTGAATTTCATGGGACGTTATTTTTAGCACGCCGGACACTGCATTGACCGGAAATCCGGGCCTCCTTGATCGCAAACGGTTCAATAAAACCCTCACCGACAAATCCTGACGGCCGAGATCCACCGTGCCTTCCACGGCCGCGCTCCCCTCAAATAATTCCTTCACCCGGCCCTCAAGATTCACCTGCCATTTTTCGCCTTCAATCCTTTTGAACTCCCCCTGAATATTTTCCAAATCGCAATGGACGCCGAACAAGGGCGCCTGCAAAGTCACCTTGCCCTCTTTAAATTCAACCGCATCCGTCAGGCGGCTCCCCTCCTTCAAAACCCTATTGACTTCAGAAGCCGTGACAGGACTGGCGGATTGAAGGGTGAACTGGGGAGAATCAAGCAACACGGTGTTGGGATTCTTAAAATCCCTCTGCCAGAAGCGGCCCAGATTATATTTGAATACCACTTTGTCAATATCCAGAAGGTAAAAAACCTTGTTTTTGTTTTCCTGATTGATCTTCAGGCCGTTTAGCGAAATCTGGTCCAAAAAGCCCACCCTCACTTCGCTGACATGCACCCGCGCCTTGAGAATATCCCCCAGTCGGCCTTCGGCAAAACTTTTAAAATCGGAAACTTTTACAAACCGGCCCAGCGACGACAAAATCGCGTATAAAAGCCAGGCACCGATGCTAAAAAGAATGGCAAAAATCAGGTACTTCCGCACATTGATCAGGCCTTCTCGAAAACGAGAAACTCTCCGCGCAGCTCCGCCTTGATCTTGTCCCCTTCCACAAACTTGCCGCTCAAAATATCCTCGGAAAGAATATTCTCAATATATTTCTGAATGGTCCTTTTAAGGGGCCTGGCGCCGAACACGGGATCAAACCCCTTTTCGATGAGAAACGTCTCCGCTTCCGGCGAAAGCTCGAGTTCCATTTTTCTATCCCTGAGGCGGTTCTGCAATTCCGCCAGCTCCAAACTGACGATCCGGGTGAGGTCCTCCTTGCTAAGCTGATGGAAGACAATCGTATCATCCACACGGTTCAAAAATTCCGGCCGGAAAAACCGTTTCACTTCATCCAGAAGCTTCACTTTAAGACTTTGGTAGGTGAGTTCATCGCTTCTGGGCTTGAATCCCAGGTCCCCCTGCTTGCGGATAAGATCCGCGCCCACATTGGAAGTCATGATCAGAATGGTGTTTCTAAAATCCACGCGCCTTCCGAAAGAATCCGTGAGACAGCCGTCTTCCATCACCTGAAGCAGAATATTGAAAACATCGGGATGCCCCTTTTCAATTTCATCCAAGAGCACCACCGAATACGGCCGGCGGCGGATTTTTTCCGTAAGCTGGCCACCCTCTTCGTACCCCACATATCCCGGAGGAGCTCCCACCAGGCGCGACACATTGAATTTTTCGCTGTATTCGCTCATGTCAATCTGCACAAGTGCGCCTTCGTCGCCAAACATAAATCCGGCAAGCGCGCGGGCCAATAACGTTTTTCCTACTCCCGTAGGCCCCAGAAAGATGAAAGAGCCAATGGGGCGGCGCGGATTCCTGAGCCCGCTTCTTGCCCGCCTGACCGCATTGGCAATGGCGTGGATAGCCTCTTCCTGGCCGATCACGTTTTTGTGCAGCTCATCTTCCATCTTCAACAGCCGCTGAGATTCTTTTTCCTCAATGCGAAGCAAAGGAATGCCCGTCCATTTGGCGACAATAAAAGCAATATCCTCCGGAGTGACCTGAACCTCAAACTCCAGCTTGGACTCCTTCCAGCTTTTTTTCACCTTGGATAATTCCTCCTTGGCTTTTCTTTCTTCATCCCGCAACTTGGCGGCTTTTTCAAAATCCTGCGCCTTGATGGCAGACTCTTTTTCCAGGCGAAACTGTTCAATCTGGTTTTCAAGCTTCTTTAAATCTTTCGGGAGCGTGGTCATGGAAAGGCGGGCGCGGGAACCCGCTTCGTCAATCAAATCAATGGCCTTGTCCGGCAGAAAGCGGCCGCTGATATAGCGGTCCGAAAGCTTGGCCGCGGCCTCAAGCGATTCGTCAAGAATTTTGACTTTATGATGCGCCTCATATCTGTCACGCAGGCCTTTGAGAATTTCAATGGTCTGCTCCACATTGGGCGGCTCCACGTTGATAGTCTGAAACCGCCTGGCAAGCGCCGCGTCTTTTTCAATGTATTTCCGGTACTCATCCAGCGTGGTAGCGCCAATGCACTGAATCTCGCCTCGCGAGAGGGAGGGTTTCAGAATATTGGAGGCATCAATCGCGCCTTCCGCGCCGCCGGCTCCCACCAGCGTGTGAAGCTCATCGATAAAAATCATCACATTTTCCGAGCGGCGGATTTCATCCATCACGGCTTTGATGCGCTCCTCAAACTGGCCGCGGTATTTGGTGCCGGCCACCATCAGGGCCAGATCCAGGACAATGAGCCTCTTATCCATCAGCACTTCAGGAACATTGCCCGCCACAATTCTCTGGGCCAGGCCTTCCACAATGGCCGTTTTTCCCACACCGGCCTCTCCCAAAAGCACGGGATTGTTTTTAGTGCGGCGCGCCAGAATCTGGACCACGCGTTCGATCTCGTCTTCACGGCCGATGACCGGATCCAGTTTGCCTTCGCGGGCCATCTGCGACAAATCACGGCCAAAGGCATCCAGCGCCGGAGTTTTGGCTCTTTGTTTCCCGCTGCCGGGCGCGACCGCGGCCTGAGGCGTCGAGGACCCCAAAAGTTTGATCACTTCCGAACGCACTTTATTCAAATTAAGTCCCAGATTCATCAGCACATGGCTGGCCACGCCCTCGCCTTCCTTGATCAGTCCGAGCAAGAGATGCTCGGTGCCGATATAATTGTGTCCCAGACGCCTTGCTTCATCCATGGCCAGCTCAATCACTTTTTTGGCCTTGGGCGTGAAAGGGATATCTCCGGAAACAATGGTGCTCGGACCGAACTGCACCAGCTTCTCAACTTCAAGGCGGATGGTGTCGAGCGAAAGGCCGAGATTCTGCAGCACGGCCGCAGCCACGGATTCTCCTTCCTTGATAAGTCCGAGAAGAATATGCTCAGTCCCGATGTAATCGTGGTTAAAACGCTTGGCTTCTTCTTTGGCGAGAATAATAACTTTCCTGGCTCTTTCCGTGAACCGGTCAAACATGAATGATACCCTCCAAGATTATCTAAGTTAAATTAAGGTCAAGGGACGGCTCAGCTCCGCTTCGCCGCCACCCGCCCGCGGCATGAAACCTCGGGCTGGTACTGCTCCAGATGCCCCAGGCAAGCCCGGGGCATCTTCCGCTGTCAAAGTAATTCCACGCTTTTGAGCTCCTGTCTCAAAAGTGAGGCGCGCTCAAAATCACGTTCTGTTGAAGACAGGGCCCGGTTGCATTTCCTTTGCAAATGCGCCGGCTGGATCAGGATAAAAAGTTCATTCATTTTCTGACGCTCAAGCGCCTTCACAATGCCGAGATCCACTCCCAGCCGGACCATGGAAAGATGCGACGTAGTTTCTTTGCTGGAAATAAACCGGGCAGTTTTAAGAATGCCGAGACCGCGCCAGATATGGTCTTCCAATTTCTCCTTTTTCTTGGCTATAAGCACCTGCCGCGCTTCCTTTTCATGCTCGACAATTTGTTTAATCACCCGTTCCAGAGATTCAATGATGTCTTCTTCCCTTTGTCCCAGAGTAACTTGATTGGAGAACTGGAAAAAATTTCCGCTGGGCTGCGTTCCCTCGCCGTACATGCCCCGTGACGCAAGATTCAACTTGGAAAGCGCCTGAAGCACTTTATTCACTTGCTTGGTCATCACCAGCGCCGGCAAATGCATCATGCACGAGGCCCGCAATCCCGTGCCCACATTGGTCGGGCAGGCAGTCAAATAGCCCAGCACATTGTGGAAAGCATAAGGCAGCTGCTGCTCCAGATCGGAATCAAGTTGATTGATAATATTCCATGCCTCGCGCAGACTGAATCCAGACTGCAAGACCTGGATCCTGAGATGATCCTCCTCCAGCACCATGATACCTGCCACTTCATTTTTAGACAAGCAGACGGCCATATCTGTTTTGGTGGACGCATGCTCATGGCTGATCAAATGCCGCTCAAGCAGGAACTGCTTATCAAGCGAGGACAGGTTTTTATGCCGGAAGAACCAGCTGTCCTTTAAATAGGTGCTTTGCTTGACCGCGGATTCAGCCATTTCAATCAGGTCCTCCGCCTCATCCTTGGCCAGGCGATGCGTGAAAGGATAACCCTGAATATTGCGCGCCAGGCGCATGCGGCTGCTCATCACAATATCCGAAGACTCGCCTTTGCCGCGCAACCATTCGCAGGTTGATTTCATCAGGGGGTCCAGTTCAGCCATTGCCGCCACCGCTCTTTTTCATTTTGTCCTCAAGCTGTCTAATCTGATCGCGGATTCTCGCCGCTTCCTCAAATTCTTCCTGTTGAATGCTTTTCCGGAGCCGCTCCTCGAGGTCCCGCATATTCAGCCGGCTGCTGGATTCCTGCGGCGCCTTGGCCGGTCTTTTGCCGACATGCTGGGTGTCCTTTTGGATCCGCTTAATCAAAAGATAGAGCGGCTTGATAAAAGCGTCGTAACAATCCGGGCATCCCAACCGCCCGGTTTTTCCAAACTCCTCATACGTCAGACTGCAGACCCGGCATTCCAGCGCCTCTTTTTTCTGACCGCCCAGAAGGCTGCTCATGTCTGACAAATCCGACAAAAGATCATTCAAGGAAAGCTGCGGCTTGAGTTCGTTTCCCTTTTCCTGGGAGCAGGTTTCACACAGGTGGAGCTCCACCATCTGGCTGTTGATGATTTCAGTGAGATGAATCGTGGATTCATTTTTTCCACAGACATTGCACAACACGGATTGCTCCTTATAGTTTATATCGCACCCCATCACTTTTGGTCAGCTGATGAAATGCTTTCATCAATCGCAGCGTGGTCTTCCCCGGCTTACCACTCCCGATCACGCGGCCATCAATTTTGACCACCGGAATCACTTCCGCCGCCGTCCCGGTTAAAAAAACCTCCTCCGCGTTGAAAAGATCATGGCGCGTCAAAATACGCTCCTTAAAAGGGAGTTGCTGCTGGGCCGCGAGTTCTATTATAGCACCGCGCGTAATCCCTTTCAAAGCGCCGAGATAAGCCGGCGGTGTGGCCAGCTCTTCTTTTTTCACCCGAAAAATATTATCCCCCGTACATTCGGCCACATACCCCTGGAAGTTAAGCATGATCGCTTCCTGATAGCCTGCATTGGTGGCCTCGATTTTTGCCATGATATTGTTAAGATAATTCAGCGTTTTAAGCTGGGGGTTCAAGGCCTCGGGCAGATTCCGCACCGTGGGCACGGTGATAATTTCAAGGCCATTCCGGTAAAGTTCGTCCGGATAGAGAATAATTTTGTCCGTGATGATAATCACGGTGGCGCGCTTGCATTTTCTCGGGTCCAGCCCGAGATCACCTGTCCCGCGCGTGACCACGAGCCGGATATAGGCATTGGTCAAACGGTTGGCTTGAAGCGTCCCGATCAGGGCCTTGATCAGATCCGCTTTGGACAAGGGAATTTCCAGCATGATCGTGTGGGCCGTTTCGTAAAGCCGGTCCAGATGCTCGTTTAATTTAAAAATGAGGCTATTATAAGAACGAATCCCTTCAAACACGCCGTCTCCATATAAAAGGCCGTGGTCAAAAACGGAAATTTTCGCTTCCGATTTAGGATACCATTTGCCATCCACATAAACCTGCAACTCCATAAATTCCTCCTTTAAATGAGCACTCAACTTACGCGACTGTAAGGAGCGTCAAGTTGCCCGTGCGAATTTATCCCAGGAGCCCGCGACCTAGCGGGCGACGTGGGAATTCCTTAATGTTAGACGGCCCTCATGAAGATAATGAACATGCGCTCTCCCCTTCGGCTCAGCAAAGCAGCCCTTTAGGGTCGCCTCCGGGGACTGCAACATTTGGTCGGCCGCGCGCCGGACCAGGCCCTCATCGTGCGTGACCACGCACAAGGTCTGTCCCTCATTCCGGTTAAGATCCAGAAGAAGATTCCAAACCTGATCCGCGGTTTCTTCATCCAGATTCCCCGTCGGCTCATCGCAAAACACAATATCCGGTCCGTTGACCAGGGCCCGCGCAATGGCCGCACGCTGCTGTTCGCCGCCTGAAAGCTGGCTTGGCAAATGCCCTGCGCGTTTTTCAAGCCCCATTTTCTCAAGAAGGCGCAGGGCGTTTTTTCGGGCGTCCTTTTTTCCTGCCATCCGGGCCGGTAGCATCACATTTTCAAGCAAATTAAGTTCCGGAAGCAAATAATAAAACTGAAAAATGAATCCCAGGTTTTGATTCCGGTACCTGGCAAGCTCCCGCTCGTTTAACGCACTTAAATCGCGACCGCGAAAAATCACGCGCCCCTCCGTGGGCCGGTCCAAACTGGCCAGGAGATGAAGGAGCGTGGTCTTACCCGATCCTGAACGGCCCAGAATAAAACTGATCTCCCCGCGCCGGATTGCAAGATCCAAACCTTTTAAAACTTCCAGCCCTCCGCCCGGACCGGGAAATACTTTCCGGACCCCGCTTGCAGCCAGAAGAAGCTCCTCCATTTCATTCATACCTCAGGGCTTCAACCGGATCAAGTTTCGCGGCCTTTCCCGCGGGATAGAGCCCGGCAAAAATCGAGGCCAAAAGCGCGAACCCGATAATCATGGCCACATCGGACGGATTGATTTCCGTCGGAATTTTTGAAAAATAATAAATGTCGCTCGGAAATACCGAAAGGCCCGTGGTCTTCTCGATAAAATCAGCGATCGGATTGATCCGCGCCGCGATCAGAACGCCGGAGATGCCGCCCAGAATAACGCCCAGGAATCCGACCGTAAAACCTTCCAGAAGAAAAATTTTTTGAATATTCCATGCCGTGGCTCCAAGCGCTTTCAAAATGCCGATATCCCGCGTCTTTTCCATCACCACCATGATCAAGGTCGAGACAATGTTGAAGGTGGCCACCAGCACAATCAGAAAAAGGAGAATGGCCATGACCGCCTTTTCAATTTTGAGCGCGGAAAAGAAATTATAATTCAGGTCTATCCAGCTTCTGGCAAAAAATGGGGCCCCGAGGCGGGACTGGATTTCACGTTTCACCTTATCTGCCAGATCCACGTCACTCAGCCGGACACTGATGCCGCTTACTTTGGATTCCAGATGATAAAGCCGTTTGGCATCCTCTAACTCGACCAGAGCCAGCTGGGTGTCAAAATCATTCATGCCCATGGCAAAGGTGCCGCGGACAACAAAAGGCATAGATTCCGCCTTGCGCGGAACAGTTCCGGGAGTGCCCGGTGTGGCTTTTTCAAGAAAAGGCGAAATCAGATAAACCATGTCGCCGACTCCCACTTTTAAAATCTGCGCAAGTTCCTTGCCGATGATGATCGCGGGCAGGGGATCCATTTTGGGCAGCAAAGTTTTGGAAAAATCAAAAGCGCCGTTCTGGATATATTTTTTGAGCTCATCCAGCTCATGATTTTCACGATCCACGCCCTTGACCACAACACCGATGGCATTTACCTGGGAGCGGATCAGGGCCTGTCCCTGAACTACCCGGGCCACCGATTGAATCCCGGGAAAACTCATAGACCGAATAGCCCGCACGACCGCATCCGGTTCTTCAATGCCGCCCGCGGATTCCACATAAATGTGCGGGTTCATGCCCACAATTTTTTCCTTCAGCTCGCGGTCAAATCCGCTCATCACGGCCAACACTACAATTAGCGCCATGACACCCACGCCTACGCCCAGGATGGAAATGGCCGTGATAAGGGAAACAAATCCCGATCTCCTGCGGCGGGTGAGATGTTTCCAGGCAATGAAAGATTCGTACCCCATCAGATCCCTTTCTCCGGCCGGAGCTGCGGAAACAGCACCACGTCGCGGATGGAATGCTGATTGGTCAGGAGCATGACCAGACGGTCAATGCCGATGCCGAGCCCGCCTGCCGGAGGCATGCCGTATTCAAGCGCCATGAGAAAATCCTCGTCAATGGCCTTGTGCTCGCCTATTATTTTTTTCTGCTCTTCAAAACGTTTTCTCTGTTCAATGGGATCATTGAGCTCGGAGAAGGCGTTGGCCAATTCCATATGAGCGATAAAAAGCTCAAAACGGTCAGCCACCGCCGGATCTTCTTTTTTTTGCTTGGCCAAAGGGGAAATCAGGAGGGGGTAATCGACAACAAACGTTGGATTCACAAGCTCCGGCTCGATCAAGGTGTCGAAAAGAATATCCAGAATATCCGCTTCTTCGCAGGGATCCTCCAGCGGAAGCCGCAGTTTTTTAGCTTCAGCGCGCATATCCGCTCTTCGCCATTCCACGCCGGTTTTTTCCCTGAGCGCATCATAAAACGAAAGCCGTTTCCACGGCCGTTTAAAGTTGAGTGTTTTTTCACCGTACGGAATTTCTTCCGTACCGTGAATTTTTTTCACCAGCCCGGAAATAAGCTCTTCCGTGATTTCCATCATGTCCCGGAGATCCGCGTAGCTTTGATAAAGCTCCAGCATGGTGAATTCCGGATTGTGACGCACGGAAAGGCCTTCGTTGCGGAAATTCCGGTTGATCTCATAGACTTTCTCAAAGCCTCCGACCAAAAGCCGCTTGAGATAAAGCTCCGGCGCCACGCGCAGGTAAAGCTCGGCCTCCAGCGCCTCATGATAAGTTTTAAACGGTTTGGCGCGTGCTCCTCCGGGAATGGGCTGCATCATGGGTGTCTCCACTTCCATGAATCCGGCGCTGTCCAGAGAATTGCGAATATGCCGGATGATGTCGCTCCGCTGCCGGAAACATTTTTTCACGTCTTCGTTCACAATCAAGTCCACATAGCGCCGCCGGTATCTTGTCTCCACATCCTTCAGGCCATGCCATTTTTCCGGAAGCACCTGGAGAATTTTCGAAAGCAGCACAAACCTTTCAATCCGGATGGTAAGCTCCCCCGTGCGGGACTTGAAAAGCCCACCTTCCACCCCGATGATATCGCCCACATCAAGATTTAGAAACTGGTCAAATCCGGCCTGTCCCAGGTCATCCAGTTTCGTGTAGAGTTGAATTTTTCCGGTCTCATCCCTAAGATCCGCAAAAGAACTTTTGCCGTGAATGCGCCTGGCCATGATGCGGCCTGCGATTTTAATCTTGCGGCCTTCTACGTAATTTTGAATCAGATCGGCAATATTCTCTTTGGGGAGAAACCGGGCGCCATAAGGTTCCACGCCCTGCCCCTGCCATCGCTCCAATTTTTTAAGGCGGTCTTTAAAAATATCCGGTTCGTTTTCGGTCATTTCAAATTATCCCAACTTGTTGCAATGGAGGCAGTTACAATTCAAAATCGGTTAATACAAATATGAGGGAATTATAGTATGCTTGCTAACTTGTGTCAATTAAAGAAGATAGGAAAACGGTGGGGGGAATCGCCAGAAAGAAAAATCCCTACTGCGGGACACTAACGGTTTGCTGATTACTGACGGCTGCCGGTGCCGTCAGAGTTTGACGCCTTTTGTCAATACGGGTTTCGTATTCGCCCATTTTATCCAGCATCTGCTGAAGTTTTTCGAGAAGAAAGGAAACCACCACGGAATTGCTAGTGTTGGTCAGTTTTTTTATCTCTTCAAGATAAATGACCCTCTGGCTGCTGATAATTTTGCTGAAGCGTTCGAGTTCATCAAGTTTTCGCGATTCCAAATTGGAAATCAGCGGGTCAATTTCAGCCAGGCGATCCTCCACTTTGATATAAAGCTGCTTGGCCAGCCGTTGTTCCTCAAGTTGTTGATTCCGTGCGCTCCTGATCGAGGAGACGATAAGCATTAATTCCTTATCGCTGTTTTGAATTTCCTGAAGAAGACTGGAAAGCTGATCTTTCATAGCCGCAATGACCTGGGAATCACTCTGACTCGGCAGTTTCTGCATTTCCTGGGTCGTGGCGTCACCTATCTCGCGAAGATTTTTAACAAATTTTTCAATGTCATCCGGGTCTTTCATGTTGACCGTGCTGCGCAACTCCTGAATCCGGAAATACTCGCGGTTAAACTGTTCAAAAACTGCGCGCGCCCTTGTTTCTTCCTTTTCACTGGCAGCCTGCGACTGTTTGGCCTCCGTCTGCTTCTTCAAATCCTCCAGCGCTTCCAGGACCGACGAAGTTTTTCCATTAAGATTTTGCGCCAGCTCCTTTAATTTCTGCCGGATTTCTGTGACTTTGGCATCTTTAGAATCCATGAAGCTTTCAGCGTCTTTATCCCACTGCTGGGCAAGCTTACTACCCCCCTGCGCCTGGACCAGCAAAACCGCTGGATTTACGGCCGCGCCGGTTTTCATTTTCTGAAATTCCTTGTCAATTTCCGGCGCCAGAGATTCATAAATACGGTTGGCCTCCACGAACAGTTGTTCTGCCTTTTCCCGATCGGCTAGAATTTGCCGCTGATACGCCTCCAATTGATTAATAAGTTGTTCTTTTATTGTCTTCAGTGCCTCTACTTTATCGAGAAGTTCTTTATGCCTCATTTTAGGAATAGCCGGCGGGCTGTTGCTGACCAATTCATTGGCTCTTTTAGTAAAATCATCAACCCCTCCGGAAAGGTCAGTCACTATCTTCTGCATCATCTCGGCTTGGTCAACCGAAGCTGATTTGAGGATTTCTTCCGCTGAAACGGAACGCTGATTTATTTCTGACAGTAATTGGGCAAAGGCCTTTTCCCAGTTCTCCAAAGAGGATTTATCTTTATGAGCTTCCAGAAATTTATTTTTTTCAGTCACTAAATCCGCAATCATTCCATCCAATCCGGTCATGGCCGAATCCGTATCACCAAGGGCTCGACGCCTTTCCGTGAACTCCGCCATTTTCCCGTTCACATCCTGAATCCACCGCGCAATGTCTTCCGTGGAAGTAGTGGCCAAAGACGCGGATCGGGACAGTACTTCGCTTTTGTATTTAAAAATTTCCTCTTCGAGTTGCTTACGCATATCCTGCCGTTTCTTTATCTCCTCCTGCTTCTTCGCTTCAAGTTCCTTTTCCTCCCGCTCCTTGGCCTCTAACACCTTCTTCAATTCCTCTTCCATCCCCTCTAACTCCTTTAATTCTTTCACCGCCTCGCCTTTCACCGCTTCCACACGCCCACTCCTGCTCTCATTCTTCAATCCCAACAACTCTCCCTCCAACTTCTTCCGCTCTTCACTCATCCCCCCCAACACCTCCCGCAACGCTCCAGCATTCCCTCCCTTCGCTCCCTCAGCCTTCCCCTTCCAACTCTCAGTCCCGCTCCTCACAGCCCCCAACAATCCTTCCGCTTTCTTCTCCTCTTCCTCTCTCTGCTTCACCAATCTCTCCTTCTCCGCAGCCTCGGCACGCTGGCGGGCTTCCTCCTCCTGCTGTCTCTTCATCTCCTCCCGCTTCTTCGCCTCAAGCTCCTCCGCCTCCTTCTGCTTCGCTAATCTCTCTTTCTCCGCAGCCTCGGCACGCTGGCGCCCCGCCTCCTCCGCCTGCTGTTTCTTCATCTCCTCCCGCTTCTTCGCCTCAAGCTCCTCCGCCTCCTTCTGCTTCGCTAATCTCTCTTTCTCCGCAGCCTCGGCACGCTGGCGCCCCGCCTCCTCCGCCTGCTGTTTCTTCATCTCCTCCCGCTTCTTCGCCTCAAGCTCCTTCTCCATCTTCTTCACGCCTCCGCGTACATTCGCCACTGCTTTCTTCCCTCCTGACAACTTCCCAACATTCCCCTCAAGATAAACCAGTCCAGCCTTCAACTCCTCCACCAATCCCTTAAGTGTCTTACTCTCTCCTCCCTTCCAACCGTCCATCTTCTCCTTCAACTCCTTCAACTTCCCATCAGCCTCTGCACGCTGGCGCGCCTCCTCCTCCTGCTGTTTCTTCATCTCCTCCCGCTTCTTCGCTTCAAGCGCCTCCGCTTCCCTCTGCTTCGCTAATCTCTCTTTCTCCGCAGCCTCGGCACGCTGGCGCGCCGCCTCCTCCTGCTGTCTCTTCATCTCCTCACGCTTCTTCGCCTCAAGCTCCTCCGCCTCCTTCTGCTTCGCTAATCTCTCTTTCTCCGCAGCCTCGGCACGCTGGCGCGCCTCCTCCTGCTGTCTCTTCATCTCCTCACGCTTCTTCGCCTCAAGCTCCTCCGCCTCCTTCTGCTTCGCTAATCTCTCTTTCTCCGCAGCCTCGGCACGCTGGCGCGCCTCCTCCTGCTGTCTCTTCATCTCCTCCTGCTTCTTCGCCTCAAGCGCCTTCTCCATCTTCTTCACGCCTCCGCGTACATTCGCCACGGCTTTCTTCCCTCCTGACAACTTCCCAACATTCCCCTCAAGATAAACCAGTCCAGCCTTCAACTCCTCCACCAATCCCTTAAGTGTCTTACTCTCTCCTCCCTTCCAACCGTCCATCTTCTCCTTCAACTCCTTCAACTTCCCATCAGCCTCTGCACGCTGGCGCGCCTCCTCCTCCTGCTGTTTCTTCATCTCCTCCCGCTTCTTCGCTTCAAGCGCCTCCGCTTCCCTCTGCTTCGCTAATCTCTCTTTCTCCGTAGCCTCGGCACGCTGGCGCGCCGCCTCCTCCTGCTGTCTCTTCATCTCCTCCCGCTTCTTCGCCGCAAGCTCCTCCGCCTCCTTCTGCTTCGCTAATCTCTCTTTCTCCGCTGCCACGGCACGCTGGCGTGCCTCCTCCTGCTGTCTCTTCATCTCCTCCTGCTTCTTCGCCGCAAGCTCCTGCTCCTCCCGCTCCTTGGCCTCTAACACCTTCTTCAATTCTCCCTCCACCACCTCCATATCCTTTAATCCTTTCACTACCTCTCCTTTCACCGCTTCCACACGCTCACTCCCGCTCTCATTCTTCAATCCCAACAACTCTCCCTCCAACTTCTTCCGCCCACCACTCATCCCTCCCAACACCTCCCGCATCGCTCCCGCATTCCCTCCCTTCGCTCCCTCCACCTTCCCCGTCCAACTCTCACTCCCGCTCTTCACAGTTCCCAACAATCCTTCCGCTGTCCTCTCCTCCTCCTCCTTCTGCTGATCCTTACTCACTTCAATCTCCAGACGCTGCCGCGCTCCTGCCAACTTCTCCACCCATCCTTTCACCGTATTCCGGTTTCCCTCTATTCGTTCACTCCCATTGCTATTCACCATCATCTCCGCCTCTCCCTTCACTTTCACAACCTCTGCATCAAGCGCCATCCCAAGCCCCTCCTTTTTCTCCACGCTCCCGCCTTCCTTCACCTGCTCAAGCAATCCACTTGCCTCTTCATTCAACCTCTTCATCACACCTTCACTTCTCACCCATTCCTCATTCTCCTTCGCCTCACGCGCCTGCATCCCCGCCAACTCCTTCTCAATTTTTTTCACTCCCTCACGCATATTCTCCAATGCTTTCTTCCCGCCAGACAATCTTCTCACATTCCCCTCAAGATAAATCATCCCGGCTTTCAACTCTCCCGCCAACACCTCAAGTGCTTTAATATCTCCGCCCTTCCAGCTGTCAATCTTCACCTTTAGTTCCTTCAACTTTGTTTCCGCCTCCACCCCCCTCGCGGTCTCTTCCTCTCTTGCCTTCAAAATTTTTTCCTTCGCAACACGGGCTTCCCCAAGACGTTTTCCCATCTCCTCCATCAAAGCATTCCATTTCCCCCGCGCGCGAGCCACAATCGCCGCATCCGACTGACTCAAGGATGTTTGCCTGGTTTTGAAACGGCCCAAAACATTTTCCATGTCCGAAATCAATCTTTCAACCTCCGTCATCTCATTCCGGTTCACCCGTTTCCATGCCAAATCCAATCGCGCAATTTCCTTCTCAATTTCGCCGGACACACGGCTTATTTCTGCTGCGTCCAGCTCTCTCTTTCTCTTTTCCTCCTCCGCACGTTTCGCATCCTCATCAAGGGCGTGGAGATTTTCCTGAAGGCGGCTGAGTTCCTGCTGCAGCAAAGCGCGTTTTTGCTCAATCGTCTGAAGGTCTCCATTAACCGCAGGGCCCGGGACAGAAGAGGCTTTCTCCTGTTGGGCTCTCTTATCCGCTTCCCTTGCTTCAAGCGCTTTCTTCTCCGCCTCCTGACTTTGTTTCTCCAATGCCTCCTTTTCTGCCGCCGCCTTCTGCTTGGCCTCCTCTTCGGCCCGCTGGCGCGCCTCCTCCTCTCTCGCCTTCTCCAGCTTTTCCTTCGCAGCGTTCACTTCGTCAGGACGTTTTCCCGAATTTTCCTTTTTGACTTCCGGAATAGGTTTTGCGGCGGGTTGAATTTTGGGGGCAGGCACAGACGCCCCGCCTTCCACAGGAAGCGGCGTCTCTGTTTCCACAAAAGTCAGGGCCTTCGGAATCCTAAGCGCATGCAGCGTCTCAAGAAAACGCTGCGCCACGCCAACCTGGCTGCGGAAAGCAGCGGGTGAAATCCCCAAAGCTTTGGAAACCGCATCGACTTTTTGTGCCGGAAAACGGCAGGCTAATACCGCAATTGCCGTAAGACTCAAAACCATGGGATCAAGCTGGCGGTCTCCGAGGATTACCCCTTGAAGGTTGTATTCGGAAAGTTCCTTTTCCAGCAAACTGAGATCCTCAGGGCCGGCGTCCGCAAGCAGAATGTCCGCATTGATCTTGCTTTCATAACAAATCTGAAAAAGATTCAGCCCATCATGCGCTTTAATCCCGAGCTCTTCCGTGAATTTTCCCACCTTTTTTTCCGAAGCGCCTTCCGCGGCAAACTCCATGTAAATGCTTCCGAAAGCAATCCCCAGGGGAAGATTGACTGGAAAATGGGATTTCAACTTATGCGCCGAAAGGATCCCGTTTATTCTTTCCGGTTTCTTTAAAGTCACAAACGGGAAAACAACATACCCGGTCCACCCCTCATCGCCTCCGGCCGCGGTGATGGCAGAAAAATAAAAGTGGCAGGATAAAAAAAAGGAAAAGGCAACAAAAGATGAAAATGCTTTTGTCAGAAAGGTAACTGGTGAAAACTTCATAACCTTCGCTTTCCTGATGGTTTTAAAATGCGATTTATATACAAGTGTATATTATATAAATATATCGACGTTTTGCTATGGAGTCTTTAGTTGGCTTAAAAGCTGGGGTTTCGGAGAATGCCTTTAAAAAATACATTTCCAAAAGGAGCGCGGAGGACTCGCTAGGAAATCAGGCCTTTTGAAGAATCTCCTGCTCTTGCTTGCTCTGTTTAGGGGTGTGCAAAACGATCAATAAGAGAAGCACGCATCCCGCCATAGCAATCCAGAAAATAGCAGGAGAATTTTCATAGCGCACCACTAGCGGAACGGCCAGAAGCGCGACCATATTCATGACCTTAATCAGAGGATTTAAAGCTGGACCGGCCGTGTCTTTTAACGGATCTCCCACCGTATCGCCGGTCACCGATGCCTTGTGCGCCTCCGAGCCCTTGCCGCCGTAAAGGCCATCCTCAATCAACTTTTTGGCATTATCCCAGGCGCCTCCCGCATTGGCCATAAACACCGCTAGAAGCTGCCCGGAAAGAATCATGCCTGCCAGAAATCCTCCCAACGCTTCCTTTTTCAAAATGAATCCCACCAATAGGGGCGTTAGAATGGCCAAAAGACCCGGCCGTATCAATTCTTTCTGCGCAGCAGCCGTACAAATCGAAACCACGCTGGCATAATCCGGCAATTTCTTCCCTTCCCAAATGTCTTTATCCTTGAACTGCTCCCGGACCTCATGCACGATTAAAAATGCCGCGCGTCCGACAGCCTTGATGGTGAGGGAACTGAAAAGAAACGGGATTGCTCCTCCGATCAAAAATCCTATAAAAACATTGTGGTCCGAAACAGAAAGCGAGGAAGCGATTTGCTGATACGACTGCTTCGTGATCGCACTGATATCCGTGATATAAGCGTTAAAAAGCGAAATCGCGGCGACCACGGCTGAAGCAATGGCTATTCCCTTGGTAATGGCCTTGGTGGTATTGCCCACCGCATCAAGGTCCGCAAGAATCTGCCTGGCCTCTTTGTTCATATGGGCCATTTCACCGATTCCATTGGCATTGTCGGCAACGGGCCCAAACACATCCATGGAAATATTGTTGCCCGTCAGCGTCAACATTCCGATGCCGCACATGGAAACACCGTAAGCGATAAAAGTGGGGTTCGTGCCCTGATAAATCACTGCAGAAATAAGAATGGAAATCGCAATCACAAGAATGGCCCACACCGTGCTTTCAAGCCCCACAGCGAATCCGGTGATAATGGCAGTCGCATGCCCGGTTTGGCATGATTCCGCAACCGACTTGACCGGCGGCTTGTTGGTATCCGTGAAATATTCCGTAAGCCGGTTGATGGTCACGGCCAGCAAAATGCCCACCATGGTGGTCCAAACTGGGCGCAGGTCCAGTCCCTGCATTCCTAGATTGACCCAGGCGGGCAGGCTGCCATGATTCGGGAAACGGAGATACATAAATCCAATCAGCGTGAAGCCAATGATTGAAATGGCCGCGGAAAGAATAAATCCCACATTGATCGCCTTCATGGCATCGCGCACTTCTTCTTTGGTGCGCACGGCGTAAGTCCCAATAATCGAACTGATCACACCGATAGCTCTGACCAAAAGCGGAAAAATCACGCCCTTATGCCCGTATGAGGCCCACCCCAAAATCATGGCGGCAACAATCGTGACTTCATAGGACTCAAAGATATCCGCCGCCATTCCGGCGCAGTCGCCCACATTGTCACCCACATTGTCCGCAATGGTGGCGGCATTACGCGGATCATCTTCCGGAATATTTTTCTCAATCTTCCCTACCAGGTCCGCGCCTACGTCCGCGGCCTTGGTAAAAATACCTCCGCCCACCCTCATAAATAAAGCAAGCAGCGTACCGCCGAAACCGAATCCAAGAAGGACTTCATAAGCCTTTTCCCCGTAAATCATGAAAATCACCGTGCCGCCGAAAAGCCCCAAGCCGTCCGTCAGCATCCCGGTAATCGTGCCTGTCCGGTAGGCGATTTTAAGCGCATCACTGAAACTATTTCTCCCCGCTGCGGCGGCTACGCGGACATTTCCGCGCACGGCCAGGTTCATCCCCACCAACCCAACCGTGGCGGAAAAAATAGAGCCCATAAGAAAAGCGCAGGCACGGCCTATGGCAATATGTTTTTCTCCGGCCGTAAAATAAAGGACTGCGGTTAAAAGCAAAATGAGGAAAAGAATCGTTTTAAACTGGCGGGCCAGGTAGGCATTGGCGCCCACGCGGATGGCACGCGCGATCTTCTGCATTTCTTGAGTTCCCTGATCTTCCTTTAAAACCTGGACCATGAGCATCCCGGCATAAATAAGACCAGCCACTGCAGTCCCCAGGACAGCGTACAAAGCCAGCACTTCTCCGGCTGAAAATTGTTTCAGTACTTGCATGGGTTTATCTTCTCCGTTTTAAATAATAAACAAGCGTTCTTCCTTTCGGCAGAACTCAGAAAAAATGAAATAAAAAATTAAATCTTCCCGTCCCAGTATCCGCCCTTGCGCTGAACCAGCGCATCCCAGCCGGACCAAAGTCTAAAAATTTGGGTAAGGCCGAGAAGCGCATGCGTCACATTTTTCTTGGTCTCGCAGTCATTGACATATTGGCCGATTCCAGGCCAAAGGAGGAGCGAGCACAAACCCGATACCACGCTTTTCCCCGTAATTTCCCCTCGTGTGGCATTGCTTTCACTGAACTTTGCCGCCCATACGCCCGGTGCTTGAATCAGTTGAAATGCCATGACCAGCAGAACAACTAAAATAATCCCTTTTTTTCTCATTTCACACCTCCTCTTTTAAAAGAAACCGGGGTTATTCTATACACCAAAAAGTTTCTTTGCAACAAAAGAAGCAGCGCACCTAAAACAAAAAGGGCGCAGGCACGGGGAAAAAGATAACCGTATGCCTGATAAAATGTGGCGTGATGGCTAAACAGGACGGGCCTGGTTAAAACACCTGTCACGTAAGTCTCAAAACCCCGTTCGTTCTGCACTTTGTCCTGAACCTCGCCATTCGGAGAGATAAAAGCGGAAACGCCGACATTGCCTGCCCGAACCACGGGAACCCCATTTTCAAGAGCCCTAAAAACCGACGCCTGAAAATGCTGATACGGCGCACCGGTTTTACCGAACCAGGCATCGTTGGTGATCACGAACAGGCATTGTGCACCGCGCTGGACAAAATTCCGCGCCAATTCCGGGAATACATCCTCAAAACAAATCAAAACGGAAAAACGCGCTTTCCCGCGGTTTTCACCCAAGGACAAATCAAAAACTTTAAATTCTTTTCCGGCTGAAAAATCGCTCACGCCCAGCGCATAGGCATACGGTTCAAGGAAAGAAAACCCTGGCTTGAAAGGGATATATTCGCCAAAAGGAACCAAATGAATTTTGTCATAACGGTCCGTGATTTCCCCCTGACCGGAAATGAGATAAGCGCTGTTATAATACTCCCCGTCATTCACACAGTGCGGACTGCCCACCAGAAAATTGAAACCCAATTTCTTAAAAAGGGCCTGGACGTCGGAACCGGCGTATTCCCGGTTCAAAAAACCCGGATAGGCGGCCTCAGGCCATACCGCAAGGTCCGGGCCGTCAAAACTGGCCAGTTCTGTGAGTTTGAGATATTTTTCAATGATAAGCGTCTTGAATCCGGGCGACCATTTCTCGTTCTGTTCGATATTGCCCTGGATCACCGTAACATCCGCGACACGGCCTGCGGACGGCCGCTCCTGAAATTGCATGGCGCCGTAATACATATTCAAAATAAAAGGCAGGAATCCCAGAACTGCGGCCCAAAAGCGGATGCTCTTTTCACGAATCGCGAGCATTAAAAACATAGCCGTGTTGGCAAGCGCGATCAAAAAAGAAATCCCGTAGGCGCCAAATAACTTGGCGGACTGAATCAGGAAAGGGTTTTCCGCCTGCGAATACCCGAGAAGATTCCATCCAAACCCCATGACGGGCACTTCGGCGCGCATCCATTCGCAAAAAACCCAGGCCGCAGGAATCACGAGCAATTCAAAAAAAACACCAGGAAGAAAATTTTTGCGCGAAGCCGAAAAAAAATTGTCGCAGCGGTTCATCACCGCTTTGGCTATCACGCCGAACAGCCCAAAATAGAAGGCCTGATAGACGCAGAGAAGGATGAGACCGGCAGGGGACACTTCTCTCAGCCAGTGAATGGAGAGAAGGATGAAAAAGAAACCGGTAAAATAAGAAATGCCTAAAGCCTGCTTAAAACTTTTGACTTTTTGCAGTTCGAGGAAGAGGGGAACAAGAGCGACCCAGGCCAGCCAGTAAAAATGAAGGCGGGGGAATAAAACAGCGAGCAAAACCGCTGAAAAAAAGGGACGCTTCAGAGAATTAGCACCCTGTCTATTCTGATTTTTTAGGGGAGCACGGTGCTGTACGCGTCTTCCATCAAAAGGATACATTGGTGTTTTAAAAGGTTGGCGATACTAGGCACCGCAGCATTTCTTGTATTTGCGGCCGCTTCCGCAAGGGCAGGGATCATTTCTTCCCACCTTGGATTCCTCCCGCCGGTAGGGAGTGCCTTTTTGCTCGGGCTGCTGTGCTGGCTGGGGCATCATGTCAGACGGAGCGGCTAAAGGTCCGGGCTCCGGCTGATTAAGGGGCGCGCTTTGGGCCAGTCCTGCGGTTTCGGGATGGATCAATTCATGGTGAGTGGACTGAAAAACCGTCTCAATCCGCTCTTCCCTAACCGGCTGCACTTTAAAAATAATTTCAATAGCATCCTCCTTCACGATTTCCGTCATTTCCTCGAACATCTGGAAGGCCTCATGCTTGTATTCCACCAGAGGATCCTTTTGGCCGTAAGCGCGCAGGTGAATACCTTCCTGGAGCTCGTCGAGATTGTGGAGGTGCTCTTTCCATTTGGCGTCAATGATTTGAAGGAGCACGGAGCGCGAAAGATAAAGCATTAACTCCCTGCTCATCCCGGTCTGTTTCTCCTCATACCTCTTCTTGATTCTTTCCAGGCAATCTTCCATCAAAATTTCCGGATCAGGATTTTCCTTTTTCAAATCCTCAAAGGAAATGGCGAATTTATTCTTCACCGCGTCAAAAAGCGCATCAAGGTCGCGGGCGTCCTCGCGGATATCGGGATTCAAATACCTGGCAATAATAAGCTCGAGCACATCCTCGATCATGTCGAACACATGCGACGTCAAATCCTGGGACTCCAGAATGGTGCGCCGTTCTTCGTAAATAATTTCCCTCTGCCGGTTCATCACATCATCGTATTCGAGCAAATGCTTCCGGATTTCAAAATTGCGGCCCTCCACCCGCTTTTGCGCGGTCTCAATGGACTTGGTCACGAGAGGGTGCTGAATCTCCTGGCCTTCCTCCATGCCTAATTTAAGCATGAGCCCGGAAATGCGGTCAGAACCGAAAATGCGCATCAAATCGTCCTCCAGCGAGAGAAAAAATTTGGAAGATCCGGGATCGCCCTGGCGGCCGGAGCGGCCCCGGAGCTGGTTGTCAATGCGACGCGATTCATGGCGCTCGGTGCCGACCACATGAAGCCCGCCCTTGGCCGCAACGCCTTCGCCTAGAAGAATGTCGGTTCCTCGTCCTGCCATATTGGTCGCGATGGTGATCGCCGAGTCCTGCCCTGCTCGAGCCACAATCTCGGCTTCTTTTTCATGATATTTCGCGTTCAAAACCGTGTGCGGCAGATTGCGTTTTTCCAGCATGTGGCTCAGGTGCTCCGACTTCTCAATGGAAACCGTGCCCACCAAAGCCGGCCGACCCAATTTATGCATTTCAATAATTTCATTCACCACGGCATTGAATTTTTCCTTTTCCGTCCGGTAAATGCAATCCGGGAAATTGGTCCGGGTAAGCGGCCGGTTTGTGGGAACGACCACCACGCCCAATTTATAAATTTTTTCAAATTCAACGGCTTCGGTTTCCGCCGTGCCCGTCATGCCGGCCAGTTTTTTGTACATACGAAAATAATTCTGGAAGGTGATGGTGGCCAGGGTCTGATTTTCCCTTTCGATTTTCACGCCCTCCTTGGCTTCAAGCGCCTGGTGGAGACCGTCCGAGAACCGGCGGCCCGGCATGAGCCGGCCCGTGAATTCATCCACAATGATCACCTGGTCGTTCTTGACCACATAATCCACATCGATTTGGAAAAACTCCTTGGCCCGGAGCGCGGTCATGATTTGATGCCTTTCGTCAATAGTTTTCAAATCGTGCAGATTTTCGACCCCCAAAAATTTGGCGCCCTTGGTCTCGCCTGATTCCGTGAGCGAAACCGTTTTTGTCTTTTCATCCGCGAGATAGTCGTATTCTTTTTTGAGTGCTTCCAATTTCTCTTTCCACTCCGCGCTTGTCTCTTCCTTGGTATAACGGTAGCCCTGCATGGCCATGACCGCTTTCCGCGCCTTGAAATATTTGTCGGTGGACTCCTCGGCAGGGCCGGAAATAATGAGCGGCGTCCGGGCCTCATCAATCAAAATCGAATCCACCTCGTCCACAATGGCATAATTCAATTTTCGCTGGACCCGGCCCTCCAGCGAAACCGCCATGTTGTCGCGCAAATAATCAAAGCCGAATTCATTGTTGGTGCCGTAGGTGATATCGCTCGCATAGGCCTTTTTTCTTTCCGTAAAATCCATGTCATGCTGAATCACACCAATGGTCAGGCCGAGAAATTCATAGAGCGGGCCCATCCAGTTTCTGTCTCTTTTCGCCAGATAATCGTTCACGGTCACGACATGAACACCATTTCCCGTCAGGGCATTTAAATACACCGGCAGAGTCGCTACCAGCGTCTTCCCTTCTCCGGTGGCCATTTCGGCGATTTTTCCCTGATGCAGAATCATGCCTCCGATGAGCTGGACATCAAAATGGCGCATAGAAAGAACCCGTCGGCCTGTCTCGCGCACCACGGCAAAGGCTTCCGGAAGAATCTGGTCCAGGGTTTCGCCTCCTGCCAGCCGTTTTTTGAATTCATCCGTCTTGGCCTTCAATTGTTCGTCCGAAAGCGCCTTGACCCCTGGCTCAAAAACGTTGATCCCGTCCGCCAGGGGACGCACCTTGTTCAGAATGCGCTCATTCTGAGTCCCGAATATTTTTTTCAAAATAAGCTGAATCATGTTTAGACTTTCTTGATATTCTGCTTGAGATAAACTTCCATGAAAGGGTCCAGTTCGCCGTCCATCACTTCCTGACCGCTGGAGGTTTCATAGCCCGTGCGATGGTCCTTCACCAGCGTATAAGGATGAAACACGTAGGACCGGATCTGGGATCCCCAGGCAATTTCCTTTTTCTCACCGTATTTCTGATTGATCTTCTCATCCGCCTCTTTCTTCCTTTTTTCATAAAGCCGTGCTTTTAAAATTTTAAATGCCATCTGCTTGTTCTTGTACTGGGACCGTTCGTTCTGGCATTGAACCACAAGGCCGGTGGGAATATGCGTGATCCGGATGGCGCTCTCGGTTTTGTTCACATGCTGTCCGCCTGCCCCGCTGGCCCGGAAAGTATCGATCTTGACTTCTTCCTCTTTAATTTCAATATCCACATCATCCTCGACTTCAGCGATCACATCCACGGAAGCAAACGAGGTATGCCGTTTCTTGTTGGCGTCAAAAGGGGAAATGCGCACCAGGCGGTGCACCCCGCACTCGGTTTTTAAATACCCGTAGGCATAAGGCCCGCGGATATAAAACATCGTATTTTTGATACCGGCCTCTTCACCCTGAAGCAGGTCCACGACCTCGCTTCCGAAACCCTTTTTTTCCGCCCAGCGAACATACATACGAAAAAGCATACTCGCCCAGTCGCAGGATTCCGTGCCTCCCGCTCCCGCGTTGATGCTCACAATCGCATTGTTGGGATCTTCCGGCTCCCCGAGCAGACGCTTAAACTCCAGCGCATTCACCTCATGAGAGAGACGCGCCACCTGTTTTTCAAGTTCTGGCAAGGATTCCTTGTCCTGCTCACTCAGAAGGTCCGTGTACTCTTTAAGTTCAGTCAATTCACGCTGGCAGGTATGCCACGAGTCAACAATGGGCTTGAGAAGTTTAAGGCGGGTAATGGTTTCGCGGGCTTCGGTGGGCCGGTCCCAGAATCCGGCTTCGGACATTTTGTGATTGAGGGTGTCTACTTGTTTTTCCTTGCTGTCGAGGTCAAAGATACCCCCGCAGCTCATGAAGTTTCGTTTCCGCTGCCGTCAATTGTTCCTTTAATGCGTTGACATTCTCAATCATCACGATCTCAAAATCCTGTAAGGGGTTAGCAATAGAATCAAATGAATGAGCGCCACTATAACAATAACTTCCCCTCTTGTCAATTTTACAACTGACTCACTGACTCCGCAAGGTTGCTTGTCTTCGCTACGCTCCGTGCGGCTGTTTCTAGGCGAGTGTGGATGCAACCCCAGTCTCCAAAGCTTCCTTCCGGCAACCACTCGACCTCCTCCCTTCGGGATTGTCGGTCTCGTTGCGCAAAGCTTGCCTTCAGGAACTTCGGCGCCTGGGGTTCCTTGAAGCGACATCGATTCGGCCGAGCAGGGCGAGAGCGCAGGCCGAATCGTTGAGTGACTCCGAGGCCGCTCGTCTCGGAGGAACGTTCGCGAAAAGGAAGCTCCAGGCGACGAATATTTTAACGCGGATCGTCTTTGAGGTAGGCGAGAATTTTAAAAGCCAGGGGCTTGGTCAGGGACGGCAGCGAGCCGATTTCCTCCGGCGCAGCTTCCTTGAGCTTTTCGATAGAACCGAAATGGCTTAGGAGGATTCTTTTCCGCCGCGGCCCCACGCCCTCGATATCATCAAGCACGGACCGGCTCATGAGCTCGGCGTGCAGTTTGCGGTGATAGGTGATGGCGAACCGGTGCGCCTCGTCGCGGATTCTTTTGACCAGATGGAGCGCTTTGGAATCTTCGGGAAGGATGATGGGGTCCTTGGATTGCAAAGTGTACAAATATTCAAACTGCTTGGCGATGGAAGCAAGCTGAACTTCCCCGAACCCTTCTTTTTCAAGGATCTCGGCGGCACAATGAAGATGGCCGAGGCCTCCGTCAATCATCATGAGATCAGGCAGAAACGCCTCTTTGCCGTTTTTGATTCCCCTCAACATTCTTTGGACCGCCTCTTGGATCATGGCGTAATCGTCAATGCCGGTCACGGTCCTGATTTTGTAGCGCCGGTACTCGTTCTTATCGGGCATCTCATAATAGAAGCTGACGCGCGAAGCCACGGCCTCCTGGCCCGAAATATTGGAAACGTCAAAACACACGATCCTTTCCGGAAATTTGCGCAGGGCTAGCGCCTTTTGAAGTTCGGCAGTCGCGGAAAGCGAGACGCCCGAAATATCACGGCTGCGGTAAAACCGCTTTTTCCGGATAGAGCCCAGCGCCTGAATCTGCTCCTTGCAAAATTGCGCTTCTTCAAATTTAAGTTCCGCCGCTGCTGTTTTCATTTTATCCGTGATATATTCCATGAGTGTCTTCTTGCCGCTGCCGATAAAAGATTTCACTTCCTCCAGCACGCCGTCATATTCCTTCTTGATCTCCGGTTTGATGCAGGGCGCAAGGCATTGCCCGATGTGATAATAAAGACAGGCGGTTTTGGGAAGCGTCACGCATTTCCGGATGGGAAAAATGGTATTGATCACGGACACGGCCTCTCTCAAAAGCCGCGCGTCGGTGAAAGGACCATAGTAAGTGGCTTTGCGATCCGTTTTAGTGCGAGTGATGGTGATGAGGGGAAATTTTTCTCCGGAAATTTTGATAAAAGGAAAGGACTTATCATCCTTGGCACGGCTGTTGTAACGAGGCGTGAACTTCCGAATAAGTGTGGATTCCAGGATCAGGGCATCGACTTCGGTCAGCGTTTCGATATAGTCGATATCGCGTATTTTCGCTACCAGCGCCGTGATTTTGGGAGCCAGCGGTTTGACCTGAAAATAAGACGACACTCGCTTCCGGATATCGCGGGCCTTGCCGATGTAAACAATGTCACCCTTTTCATCCTTCATCAAATAAACGCCGGGGACATCCGGAAGGGATTTGATCTTTTTCTGAATTTCGGGGGTCATCCGTTTTGAGCTTGTTACTCTGCCTGTTTTGCGGGACTGTGCGGGCTATGTCCAAAAACACCGATCAGTTCGTGAATTTCATGCACCTTAAAGAAAAACAAAAAGGCCGTGTAAATTCCTATCCCAAAACCCACGGCACACGCCAATCCGGCGATTCCGTTAAAAAGCGGCGTGAAACAGGTGAAATGAATGTGCCGGTAAAGCAGCATGGTCAAAATTCCCATGACTATGCTCACGCCGGATATTTTGGCAAACGATATCAAAATACTTTTCAAATAAATGCCTTGAATTTTTTTGTTTAGCAAGACAAGTTGCATCCCGAAATTCACAATGCCTCCAACCGCTGTCGAAAGAGCGAGCCCTCCCTCCTTGAGCGGCCACATCAGAATGAGACCCAGGATGGTGTCGATCACGATCGAAATCGCGGAAAGCTTAAAAGGAGTTTTCGTGTCCTGAATGGCGTAAAAGGCCGAGGTCATGGTTTGTTGGCCCGAATAGGCAAAGAGCCCTATGGAATAATACATGACGGTATTGGCTGTCCGCAGCGTCGACACCGCATCAAAATTGCCGCGCTCAAAGAGAACCCTCACAATCGGCGATTTAAGAAAAATAAGCCCGCAGGAGGCGGGGATCACAATCAGAAAAGTCTGGCGAAGGGAAAAGGACAGGGTTTCCCGCAGGCGGTCAAAATTTTTATCCGCCGCATGGCCTGAGAACTCCGGCAAGATGGCCGTCCCCATCGCTATCCCGAAAAGTCCCAGGGGAAACTGCATGAGGCGGTTGCCGTACCACAAGCTCGCGTTCGCGCCATCCCCGAGAAAAAAAGCCAGCGTCATATCGATTAGGATGCTGATTTGCGTGACGGCAAAACCCATGATGGCCGGCACAATGAGAATGAAAATCTTTTTGACCGCGGGATGAAACACCTGGAAGCTCCAACGCATCCGGTATCCCAGATGGCGGAGCGGGAAAAGCTGCAGGGCAAGCTGAATCACTCCGGAAACGAGAATCATGGCCGAAAGCAACGTGGCTTTTCCCTCCAGCGTTCCTGACCATGGGCACACAAAAACCACTCCCGTAATCCAGAGAAGATTTAAAACCACGGGGGAAAGCGCGGGCGTAAAAAAATGTTTGTGGCAGTTGAGAATCCCCATGGAGAGAGCCACATGGGCCAGAAAAAAAATATACGGAAAAAGAATCCGGAGGAGTTTAAGCGTGAGTACGATTTTTTCTGGAAGCGGCACAAACTTCAGCAGCACTTGAATGGCCGCAAACACCGCAAGGATAAGAACCCCGAGAAAAACGCTCAAGAGCGTGGACACGATATGGCCCACCTTGTCCGCCTCTTCCCGCCCCTTGTCCCTGAGAACCTCCATGTAAATGGGAATGAACGCGCTTGAAAGCGCCCCTTCTCCCACCAGCCGGCGCAAAAAATTGGGGATAGTGAAAGCGTAAAGAAAGGCATCCCACGCCCCGCTTGTTCCGAAAACCTGGGCGCTTACGATATCCCTCGCAAGTCCCATGATCCGGCTCATGAGCGTCAAAAATCCTATCAGCCCCGCGGATTGAAGAAGCGAGCGCCGCGTTTTTTGCTGCTCCGAAGGAGCCATCGTCTGGTTCAACGTTTCTGCCATGGGTTGACAAATCCTTGAATCTATGTTAACTTGACGCCCTTTACGCAAGAAAGGAGTTTCAGTTTTATGCCAAATCTTCCCTCAGGTGCAAAAAGAATGCGGTCGGATGCCAAATTAAGAGTGCATAATACATCCGTTCAGTCAGAACTCAAGACCATTTCGAAGAAACTTTATACCCTGGCTGCCAAAGAACCCCAAAAAGCGGCTGAATATGCCCTCGCGGTGATTAAAAAATACGATACCGCAGCCTCCAACGGGATTATTCCCCGCGAGCGTGCCGACCGCAAAAAAGCCCGGGTGGCTCTCCTTCTGGCGAAAGTTACTTCCAAAAAATAAGGCAGGACTTGCTTACCCCGAAAACCGGATCAGGAAAGATTCGATGCCGGCCCGGGGATGAATCATTCCTCGTTTAATCTGCCCGTCAAGCTCAAACAGCGCTTCAAACACCTGCCTGAGCCTTTCCCGGCCAAAGCGTTTCGCGTGGCTGATAAAATCATTCAAGAACTGGGGCGGCATGCGCAGCTCTTTGGCGATCTCGTAAGAGGAAAGCCCCAAGGCCAGCAGATCCTGAACGCGCCAGAGCCTTTTAAAATGCCAATTCAATCCCCCGATAATTTCCGGCGCAGCCTCGCTCGTTTCTTCAAAAAGTTCACCGACAATCGCCAGCACCCGGCCGGTTTGATTACGCGAGAAGGCATTGACCAAGTCAAAATTGTCAAAAGATCCGCCGCGCTCGGAAAGAAGCGTCACTTCCTCGCGGCCGATTTCTTTTTTTTCTCTGGCGTAAAGAACCAGCTTCGCGAGCCCTTCCGCAAGCAATCCCTCATCCCCACCGCAGTTTTTAATCAAAAAATCGAGGGCTTCCGGTGTTATGGACTTGCCCTCTTTTTTCAAAAAATTGCGTACGAACTGGTCCGGCTGGGATTTGGAATCCGAGGTCCAGTATACGGCACCGGACTCGGCGGCCCAGGCGTAAAGCACATCGTCCTTGGCTATTTCCTCGGCTTCAAGCACCATCGCGGTGAATGAAGGAATCATGGCCAGCCCCTGTTTCAGGCTTTCTTTGGCGGATTTGTGAAGCCGGTTGGCGTCCTTTATAATAAGTAGTTGTTTTGAAGCAAGAAAGGGGTAGGTTTGCGCTTCTTCGATGAACTTGGAAACGTCAAACTCCCAACCGTGATAGATGCGGATGAGAATTGACTTGTCCGTTGCGGGGGGAAAGAGTTCCTCTAATTTTTTCTGGCAGGAATAGGGGGTACCGATGAAAAAATGGAGCTGCTGGCCCGCAGTACGGTTCACCAGTCTTCGACCACGCGATTCACAATCTTGCCGGCCAAATCCAGAATCGCCTTCTGGGCAGCCTGCTCTTCCTGGATGGTTCTGGGACCATTGATAAAATACTGTGTATCTCCCGAAAAATTATCTTCCTTCCAAAGGATCTGGCCGGTTTTCCGGTCTTCCAGGAAAAGTTTCACGACAATGAAAAGCCGGAACTCATCCACTTGCTCGAAATGATTGAAACGGAAGGGTTCCTGTTCATATCCGACGATTTCCCCGCGCAAAATCAAATCCGCCTTATCCGTATCCGTAATTTTTAAATTGCCGTCCTGCACGAGATCATCCAGCACCGCCTGGGTGAGATGCGTCTCCAGACCTGCCACATAAGTCAAAATATTTTCGGGCGGGATGGTATTCTTGAACATAGGAACGGCGATGGTTTGCGCGTCCGTATAAGGGAGAACAACTTTGTTGGTGTAGCCGCAGCCGCTGATTCCTGCCGCGAGCAGGAGGATGGAAATAAGTCCCGAAAAACTTTTACTGTTCAAGCGAGCCCACCTCGCTTTTGAGATACTCGGAAAGTTTTTTCTGCTCTGCCGTCAGGTTCTGCTTCTCCGTCTGCACTTGCCGGGCCTGGTCGAAAAGCTCTTCGAGATCATTCTGAAGCACTTCGAAACGGTAATCTTCCTTTTTCTTGTAGTCCGTCATCTTACCCTGCAATTTCTCCTTCTTTTCAATCAAAAGCGCTTGCTGTTTAGTGACGAGCTTCTGTTCCTTTTTCACGATCTTGAGCAATTCCGCCTCCGTCCGTTTTCTCTCCTCAATATAGAGCTCGCGCTTCTGTTTCAGGGATTTGTCCGTAATGCCAAACCGTTCTTCCATTCTTTTTGAAAGCCGGCCGCGGTAAAATTCCTTAAGCTGTTTCTGAATTTGCACACGGTTTTTCGCGTAGCTGGCCTCGCGGGATTCCACTTCCTGCTTGAGCGCCACAACTTCTTTTTCCAGCGCAGCCGCTTCCTGCTCGTCCGGTTTCTTCTGAACCTTTTGGGGAACAGCCGCAGCAGGCTGAGCAGCCGCTGTTTTTTGAGAAACCTGCTGTTCAAACTCCTTGATTTTTTCATCCAGGAACAGGTCCTGCTCTTCCATTTTCTTGAGTTCGCTGGTTTCCGCATCCAGCCGCTCGATCAAAATATCCCTGCGCTCTTTCTGGGGAAGCGCCCTTCTTGCGCTAGTCACGATATCTTCAAGGAAAGATCCCGGCTTTTCAATAAAGATGGTGCGGTAGGAAAATCCCTGGCGCTTGGCTGCCTGGGCTTTAAGCTCACGGAGATCTTTTTTAAGTTTCTCGATCTCGCGCGCCCGGGCTTCAATGAGAACGCTTTCAAACTCAATCTTCTCCCGTAATTTTTTAATGCGCCTGTAATCAGGAGCCGCGGAAGCATTGGCCTTCGCCGCAAGACTCTCGGAGCGTATCACTTCTTCACGGGGTTTGAGGCCGAATAAAAACGCATGAAAAAAACTATAAACTCCCCGCGCCGGTGCGGTGACGGCTTCGCCCGCCCGAAACGCCGCAGAACCGTTTGCCCTCGCGCTTTTGACAAGGGTGTCCAACTGATCCATTTTTTCCTTCTTAGAATGGTTGCGGTCCTGAATCTCCTCATAACGCCAGCGGATTTCACGTTCAAGAAGTTTAATCTGCTTCTTAAGCCGTATCGCCTCGGGAAGTTTTTCATCGGAAGGAGCCTTTTCCGTCTCGGGCGCCGCTTCCGCAACACTCCGCCGGCCCTGAAGCTCCTGCTCAAAACTTTTCTGAATGGCCTGAATGAGCGCCTTTTTGCCTTCCAGCCTTTTCTCAAGCCCGGCTTTCTTGCTCTTCGCTTCCTCAAGCCTGGCAGCCGGGTCTTTGGAAGAAAAAGTCACGAAATTCAAGGAATGCTTTACCGCCTTGCCGGGCGCTTTTAAAAATTGGGTCCAGCCGCTTTTCCCTGTTTTGATCTCAAGCTCTCCTGACTTGGCTTCAAATTTTTCCTTCAAGGCCAGCCATTGCGCTTTTTCCTGGTTTAAATCCAAGGTCTTTTGGCGCAAATCACCGCCGTATTTTTCAAGCAATTCCTGAAATTCCTTTTTCTGGGAAAGAATCTCGATATCCTCACCCTGCAGGGAATCCAGTTGCGACAGCACATTCTTTCTGAATTCGTAAAGCTCTTCCTTCTTGAGATCCCAGAGTTTCTTCTCCTTCATCAAATCGGCAAATGCATCCACATTCATTTTGCGAAGCTCCTCCACATTCTCCTTGCCCATGAAAGGCAGGCGGAGGCGGGAGGGCGGGATGCCGAGATCCTGTTCGATTTTATTAAGTTCGACTTTTTCATGCTGGAGCGCCGCGCCCTCGGCCCGGAGAGACTCGGACCACTTCTCAAAGGCACGCTGCAAATCCTCGGAGGTGTTATTCTTCATCGACTTTTTCTTTTTCGCGAGCGCCTTGATTTTTTCCTTAAGTTCGGATTGCTTGCGGTTCAGAGCATCGCGGCGGCGGCGGATATCCGTCACCTTTTGTTTTCCAAAAGAGCGCATGCCGGCCTTGAGAATTTTCGCTTTTTTGGATAAAGCCTTCAAGTTGCTTTTAAGCTCCCCGGCTTTGGCCTCATCCGCACCGGCATTCTTCAAAGTCTGTTCCAGTTCATTTTTGCGCAAAGAAATCTGCGACAGCTGCGACTCGAGAATATCCTCTTTCTCCTTGATATACTTCACCGGCGCGCGGAAAACCATCAGCCTTTCCTTGGCCTGTTTTGCCCAGGAGGTGTCCGGATAATTCCGGACCACGTCTTCATAATAAATCACGGCGCTTTCCAAATAATTTTCTCGTTCGTAATACTGCGCGATTTTGAAATTTTTCTCCGCATTCTTTTCGTCAATGGCACGCTTCAGACGCTTAGCCTTTTTCCTGACATTGGCGCCGGGATATTCGGCCAGAAAACTCTCAAAATAATCCTCGGCCGTATCCAATCCTTCCTGGCTGCGGTTGATATTTTTCGACATTTGATAGGAAACTTCTCCCAACTGATATTTTGCATCGGGAAGCAGGGGACTCTCGGGATAATTTTCCACCAGATTCTGAAGCGTCTCCAGGGCTTTCTGGAAATTGCCGCTCCGCTTATAGGCAACCGAAAGTTGAAACAGGGCTTTATCACCGTATTCGCCAAACGGCGCGTTTTTCGCCACCTGTTCGAAAACTTCAATGGCTTTGGGAAGCGCGGGAAGAATCGGAACGCCCATGAATTTCGGCTTCTTGCCCGAGAGGAAAACATTTCCAATCTTGAATTCCCTTTCCATCACTTCATTCATGTGGGTGCTATTGGGGTAGTTTTCAATAATTCTCTGATAGGCCCTGAACGCCTTGTAATATTCGTTCTGCTCCTCATGAATTGTTCCCAGCTTGTACTGGGCCTCGGGAGCCACGCGGGAACCGGGATATTTCTTCACCAGATTTTTCAGCTCTTTGATGGCCTTTTCATAATTCCTCGCTTCATAAAAACTCAGGGCATAATCGTACTGCTGGTCGGCCTTATCCTCCACCGCACCCTCGGGATTGACAAATTTTCCGCTTTCAGGGGACCAAACCCAGTAGGCGAACGCAGTTTGATCAATGGAAAGGGTTAAAATGAGGAGAGCAAATATTGCTCGGAAAAACGTTTTATTTTTTAACTGCCTTAACAAATTCATGGGTTTTATCCGGAAATTCTCAGACTGGATTTCTCTATCCTTTTGTATAGAAACAAGTTATACAAAATTTGAGAGATGCGCTAATATATCACAGGCAAGGATAGCTGTCAAGCGGCAGTCACAAAGGCGCGGTGGCTTAACTGGAGCCGACGAAGTTCCTGATAAAGCCGCCCCCGGGAATCCGAAGAGACATTTAAATTATAAGGAAGGAATTGATCCGCCTTAAGTCCGGCAAGCTCCAGCCGCTTCTTTTGAGCGCGGTCGCCCACCAAAAGCACGAACCTGCCTTGAAGCTGGTTTTCAACTGCGCCGAAATCGCCCGGCGTGAGCAGGCGCGCCACTTTCACCCGGCGCCGCACGGCTTCTTCTTCCACACGGCGGTCCAAATACTGCCGGATCAAACGCGCATCCCCCTGACGCCGGGCCAGGAGGACAAAATCCATGTCATTGGCCATGGCAAGAGAAGAAATCCATGGAAAAATGCGCTCGAGAACTTCTCCGGAATCCAAACGGTCCAGCGGCAGCAGAATCACGGCCCTTCTTTTTGCTATCACAGCAGGCAACGCTGGTTGTTGAGACTGCCGCCGTAAAATCTCGGTTCGGCTCGATAAGCGTGCCGCATCTTGCTTCAATAGGTGGTAAACCGCCGGTTCTTTTTCTTTGACCATCTCCATGGCTCTAAAATCTGCCAAAAGCCGGGCCTCAGAGTGCGGAAGATTAAAAAGATCGGGCTCGCGCAGCGTGTGGGCCGCCGCCGGAACGGAAATAGGCGCTATAACCGCGTAAGCGACTCCCTGCTTTTTTAAAAGATCGGCCATCCCGCGGCTGTGAAATCCTCCGCTGATCAAAATGATCCGGTTCTGATGATGCGCCGCCATGCCTTTGAGCGTTCTCTGGATTAAGGCCATGTCTCGCTGCTGCGCGAGATCATAAAAACAGTTAACCCGCCGGAAAAATTCCTGCAAAATTATGGACCCTTCAAACAAAGAAAGAGCCTGGTCTTGATGTTTAAGATAATATTCCAAATCTTCCCGCGTGGCTTCCAAACCGGCAACTCTTTTTAAAACTGAGACAAGCTCGATCTTCTCAAGCCATTCCTTTTGAATGCTGCCGGACGCCAGCACTTCACGCCCGGCCCGGTCCCGCTCCTTGAGCTCTGCCCAAAGCTTGTCCGGCGCTTCGGACGCACGCACTTTAAGCTCAAACGGCGCGCGGCCCGATCCTTTCCAGAAATTTTCTGATCTTTTTAAATACCGGCGCAAATCTTCCGGAAAAATCCGCGAGGCCTCCTGACACATTTTTTTCTCAAGCTTCCTCAGATATCCTTCCACCACGGGCTTGTAAAATAAAATCTCCAGCCGCAATTCAAGATTCTTTTCATAGAGAGAGGGAGATTCCGCACCGTAAAGTTTGAAAGCTCCGGGCAGCATGAACAAGCGGCCCAGGCCGCCTGCAGGCAGTCCCGCGCGACTGGCGCGGGGCCCGGCAATATGCGCAAATTCAGCGCCCGTGATTTTTCCTTCTTTTAAAAATTGGGCCGCAAGTTTCAGCCGGATTTTTTCAGGCATCCAGAAGATGCCGGAAGTATTGACAACGCCCGTATTCCCTTCCTCATAAACCGCTTGAAATCCATAATGGCTGACAAGATGATCAATCAGCGCCGCGATATTTTTCTGAACCGCCCAGGAATCGTGCGCGTCCTGAATATGCACGATGAGGGGTTTCGCATTTTGCTGAGAGATTTGCATTTCCGGAAAGCGATATGAATCAACCAAAATGCCTAATTGAGGTGGGAAGGAGGAAGCTTCTTCGGCAAAAACGGGGGAGATAAAAAGTAGCATAGCTAAACTTACGGAAAAGAATTTTTTAAACTTTTTTACAGGGTTAAACTGGCGGGTGTAACAATTTCCACTTTGCAGTGCCCTCAAAATTTGGGGCTGCAAAGTGGAGCGGGTCATGCTATCCTCCACCTCGTCGGACGGGCATAACAACCTCCACGGTTGAAAAGCAGAAATGATTATAGCACTACCGGCCCACACTTCAAACGGAATTGTAAAAAAAAACCCCGCTGCCTCTCACGAAGCAACGGGGTTTCAAGTAACTGCAGAAACTAGGGTTACGACTGAACGGGAATCATATTGTCGTTCGCATCATAAGTATACCGGGGCTTGCCATTGTCCTTGTGAATGCGAATATCCACCACCTTAAGCTCATTATTAGCGTCCGAAACGTCAAAATCAAGATCCAGAAGATCTCCTGTCTCGGTATCCTTGAGGTCGGCGCAGGAATAATAGTAATTCCCGGTTTTCCCCACTCGCTCATGAACGCGCTCAAGTTTAAGCTTCCTTGCAGCGCCCGTTTTTGGATCCACCACGCTGAAAAACCCCTTGGACTGCTCCTCCGCATCGACATAGTTACGGATCGTCGAACGCAAGGCTTCCGGGGTCGGTTCCGCAAAAAGCGGCAAAGGCCGGTAAATCAAAAATCCCGCTATGCCCAAAGTCAATAACAAAGGAAAAACTATTTTTTTCATGGGATACCTCATCCTTACATCTTTTCTTCTTCTTCTTCCTCTTCTTCTTCCTCTTCTGCCTTCTCTGTTTTAGTGGCATCCTTCTCCACTTTTTTCTCATCGGCGGATGAAGTCACGGCCGTGCCCTCTTCCGCAGGCGTGCCGGCATGCTCTTTCACGTCGCCTCCGGCATGTTCTGCTGCATAGGCCAAAGGCAGTGAAAGAAATGCCACAAACATCCCCAACATCAACAAACTCAAAAACTTCTTCATTGTATCCTCCTTATTCAGTTACTTGAAATCAAACACCCTTTAACACTAAAAGATTGACGGCAAGAACCAAAAAAACTTAACTTCTCGCCGACACCTCTTCCGCGCTCTTTTAAAACATCGTTTAATTGGATGGCGCCGCCTTATTCTTGAAGTAAAACTGCGACTGCGCCGAATCAAACGGCTTTCCATTGATTTCTATGTACGGCTGAAGAAAAATATTGATGGGTTCCCCCTTTTGGGCCGGATTAAGCTCAATATCCCGCCCCAGGCTAAGATAGAACTTCCCCGGGTCATGCGAGCCAAAATAAAAATCCCGGAGTTCCGGATGCTTCCAAGCTTCGGAGGTATCCACGGGAATCCACCCGGCATCGGGAAGATAAAATTCCGCCCAGCAGTGGTACCCGATAGTACCCTCGGGTTGATTCGCAGGGATTTGAGCGCCGATTTTAAACCGCGCGGGAATCCCGGCCGCGCGAGCCACGGAAATAAAAAGAGAATGAAAATCCGTGCAATTTCCCTTTCCGACTTCGCAGGCATACACCGTGCTTCCCTTGCCCCATCCCTCGCCCGTCTTATCGTATTTCATGTAACCGATCACATAATCATAAATCGCTTTGGCTTTTTCAAGATCCGTGGCTTTGCCCTCCGTGACCTGCTGGGCGATTTCCCGGATCTTATCGGTAATCACCAGGAGCTTCTGGGAAGAAAGATAAAGCTGCATTTTCTCCCGCGCCTCATTCACACGCTTATCCGAAAGCCCCATTTTCTTAAGATCCTCATACGTCCTTTGCTCGCCCTGGACCGCCACATCATACTGGACCTCAAACTCAAGTTTTTCATCTGTCGGTTTCACAAAGGAAAGATAGAGAATTTTATTGCCGTACTGGGTTTCCTCAAAAATCTGATAGGGATAGGGTGATTTGATTTTCAAATCCAGGATTTTCTGGTAGTTGTCGCTATGGGCCAAAGGCACCCAAATCTTAATGTCGTTTGAATCCTTAGGAATGGCATTGACGCGCACTTGATACGTAAAACTGAATTGATTGGCCGGCGTGAGGAACGGCTCTGAAAATACCGGGCGGGTAAAAACTACTAGCATCATAACGCCGGTTAAAGCGAGGAACTTCTTTAAGAAGCCTTTTAGGTTCATCGGCTTTAGAATTCTCCTTTGAAGCGAATATCATAGTCCTTTCCCCGATTTTGTAAAGGCGGTTTTGAAATTCTCTGCCTCATCCAAATCCTCAAGCTCTGGAAGCAGCTCGTAAGACAAATTCTTCTCCTTGATACGCTGAAGCGTAATCCCGGCAACAGCCGGTGTGCTCCACGGAATATTTTTAAAAATAAAAGGCACCCATCGGGACAAACCGATCAAATAATACCCGCCATCTTTTGCCGGCCCCAGCACCGCATCTTTTGTTGCAAGCATTTCCACGGCTTTGCGGAGAATATCGGCGTCAAGATTCAAGGTATCGCTTCCCACCGCAAGCGCTTTTGCCGCGCCGCTTTCAAAAGCGCTTTGAAAAGCATGCGTAAGCCGCTCTCCCAAATCCGCGCCCTGTTGGGCAAGATAGCGGCATGTCTCGTTTTGCAGCCACATCTTGATTTGGGATTCTGATTCAGGCGGGTCAAACATGACACAAATTTCAATAGAAGTGCTCTCCAGCTTTTGCAGAGTCCGGAAGTTTTCCTCCGCTAATTTGCGATAAATTCTTGCCGCCTCTTTATTTCCCAAGGTTTTGGCCAGCCGGGTTTTTACTTTGCCGGGCTCGGGGTATTTCACAAAATAAACAATCCGGCAGCGCGACATTTCCTACGCCTGTTTCAATTTTTTGGGAAGTTGTTCAATTTTGGCGGCGAGAATAAAGTCATTTTTTGACAATCCGCCTATGGCATGGGTCATCAATTCAATGCGAAGTTGACGGTAACCCGTCAAATGAAGGTCCGGATGATGATCTTCTTTTTCGGCAATCACGGCAATCTTCCGGATCAGCCGGATGGCCTCGGCAAAATTTTTCATGCGGTATTCCGCATAAAGGAATTTTCCATCTTCGCTCAAATGCCATTCGTCGAGATCCCGAAGATGGCGCGCCGCTTGTGAATCCTCCAAGGGAGGGATTCCTCCTTCGCAGGCACGGCATTTTTTCTTTAACCACTTTTGGGCGGATGCCTTCATGCTTTTATCCGGAATGGCACGATTAAAAATTCAAGCGGTGAGAGATAAGTTTCCCGGCCTTCCGGTAATCCGAGTTCCTTCATCTCTTCAAAATCCGCTTCCTTGAATGTCCCGAAGATTTTATCCCATATCAGGAAAATCGTGGAAAAATTGGCGTCACGGCTGCGGAGCGCCACCGTGTGATGGCTGGCATGAAGCCGCGGCGTCATGTGAATCCATCTCAGTTTTTTTTCAAAGGCATCCGAAAAATCGATGTTGGAATGATGAAACTGGGCATAGGTGGTGATAGCCGCTTCAAAAAGAATGAATCCGGCAAACGACGGCCCCCAGAAAAGAATCCAAAGAGCTTTCGCCCCATACGACAGAAGGAGCTCTCCCGGATGAAACCGGAGTGAGGTCGTGACATCCACCTGCGTGTCCGAATGATGCATCCGGTGAAAGCGCCACAGAAAAGAAATGCGGTGATTCAGACGATGCCACCAGTAATCAAGCAAGTCAAATAAAACAATAGTAGAAAAAATTTCGGCTGTGCCATAAAGCCCGAAAACGTGGGAAAGCCCCCACTTTCTTGCCTGGAGGAAACTTATCAGCATTAAAAGAGACGCTGCGGTCAACAGCCGGGTGAGCAGCGTGTTAAAAATAGTGATGCCAAGATGAAACATCCAGCGTCTCATTCGCGGGGCAAGCCAACTTCGCACAGGACGAAGGGTCTCAACAAAAAACATGAGGCCCAGCATGAAAAAAAATAATACGAGACGCAAGGTCTGAAGCTCGTGGGTCGGCATGCTTTAGGCCGTGCTGCCAATCTTGACCTGCAAAATCAAATCGCCTTCATGCTGGCAAGTGGGGCATACGCGGCCTTGCCGTGTGAGCCGGAGTTTTTGCCCGGGCCGAGTATGCGGCGGAATGGTCACGGAAAGCGTTTTTCCTTGGGGTGTGCGGAAAGTCACGCGGCCGCCTTTTTCCGCTTTGTCACGGGAAATATTCAGATTCACCACGAGGTCAACCTTGGGCAAAGTCTCCTCCATCTCCGGTTCGCCGCCAGAATAAAATTCGTACACCTCGCCTCCCGGTCCGCGTCTCTGCCTGAAGCTTCTTGAATCGTCTCCCGAGTTTCCTAAAATTTCCTCAAAAATATCTCCGAATGCCGAGTAACGCCCGCTAGGCTTTGCCCGGCCTCCGCCGCCGAATTGCCGCAAAAGTTCCTCAAAATCAAACCCTTGTGAACCCGCAAAATTGCCGCTTTGCGCTCCTCCAAACTGCCGCATCTGATCATACTGAGTGCGCCGCTTCGGATCGCTCAACACATAGTAGGCCTCCGAAATTCCCTTAAATTTGGCCTCCGCTTCCTTGTTCCCGGGATTCTTGTCGGGATGATACTTGACGGCTAGCTTGCGATAGACCTTTTTAATCTCCTCCGGCGAGGCCTTTTCGGAAACTCCAAGTACTTTATAATAATCTTTTTGGTTCATCATTGGCTGTAAAGGGCTTCGCGTCTTGCTTTCAACCCATCGTCTGCAAGGTATTCGTCGTAAGTGGTGTGCTGCTTATCAATCAAACCGCGGGGAGCAATCTCGATAATCCTATCGGCGACAGTTTGGACAAACTGATGGTCATGCGAAGTGAAAAGAATAGTCCCCGGGAAGGCGATGAGGCCGTCATTCAACGCGGTGATCGACTCCAGATCCAGGTGATTGGTGGGTTCATCAAACACGAGAACATTGGCGCCTTCGAGCATCATTTTGGCAAACACGCAGCGCACTCTTTCGCCCCCGGAAAGCACGTTTGCTTTTTTAAATGTTTCATCGCCTGAAAAAAGCATTTTCCCGAGAAAACTGCGGATAAAATTCTCATCTTTTTCAGCTGAATACTGGCGCAGCCAGTCGATAAGATTCAGCTCTGTCTTAAAATACCGGGCATTATCCTTGGGGAAATAGGCCGTGGTCACGGACGCGCCCCATTTGAATTTGCCGGCTTCGGAAGCAAGTTCGCCTGCAAGTGTTTGAAAAAAAGCCGTTACCGCAAGATCATTCCGGCTCACAAAAGCCACCTTTTCGCCTTTGTCGATTCGGAATGATATATTTTCATAAATAGGCGTTCCCTCTACGGCTTTTGACAGACTTTCCACAATCAAAACATCATTGCCTGCCTCGCGGCCGGGCTTGAAAAAAATATGCGGGTATCTCCGGGAAGAGGGTTTGATATCCTCGAGAGTCAGTTTCTCGAGAAGTTTCTTGCGGGCCGTGGCCTGGCGCGACTTGGAGGCATTGTTGCTGAAGCGAAGGATGAATTCCATCAAGTCCTTGCGTTTCTCCTCAGTCTGCCGGTTTTGATCCGACTTCTGCTTCATGACCAGATCGCGCGACTGCTGCCAGAAACTCCAGTTGCCGGGATACACCTGGATAGCCCGGAAATCGATATCCGCGACGTGGGTGCAAACTTTGTCGAGAAAATGGCGGTCATGGGAAACGACGATCACCGTGTTTTTGGATTCATAAAGAAAATCCTCAAGCCACAGAATGGTCTCAACATCCAGATGGTTGGTCGGCTCATCCAGAAGGAGAATGTCCGGATTGCCGAATATCGCCTGCGCCAGAAGCACCCGCACCTTTTCGCTTCCGCCTAATTTCTTCATTTTGAGGCCGTGCAAATTCTCCTTCACGCCCAAATCGCTCAAGAGCTTGGCAGCCTCGGCTTCCGCCTCCCATCCGTTCAGCTCCGCAAAAGTGCTCTCGAGTTCCGACACCTTGAGGCCGTCCTCCTCGGTAAAAGGCGTCTTGGCATAGAGAATGTCCTTGGCCGTCATAATCTCGTAGAGTTTGTGATGGCCCATGACCACCGTCTCGAGCACCTGGTATTCGTCAAACTCAAAATGATTTTGTTTTAAATAGGAAACTCTCTCGCTGGGAGCCGTAGAAACTTCGCCACGCGTGGGCTCGATTTCGCCGGCCAGAATTTTAAGAAAAGTCGATTTCCCGGAACCATTGGCGCCGATCACGCCGTAGCAATTCCCTGGAGAAAAGTTAAGACTCACATTTTCAAAGAGAACGCGTTTCCCATAGACAAGAGCAAGACGGGTGGTTGCGATCATGTTTCGATACTCGCGGTTTTTAAAACAACACTCATCAGATTCTCAATCCCTATTTGTGTTTTTGCGGAAATAAGGATTCCCTGCGGCCAGGCCTCGCGAACACGCCGCTTTTCATCCGCGTTCAAAAGATCAGCTTTGTTTAGAGCAAGAATCGTGGGCTTGCCTGAAGCTTTGATTTCCTCTAACACTTTTCCTACGGTGAGCCGACACGCCTCGGCATTCGGATGCGAGACATCAAGGACATGAATCAGGAGATCCGCCTCCGTGACCTCTTCCAGAGTAGCGTGAAAAGACTCGACCAGCGAGTGCGGCAAATCCCTGATAAATCCCACGGTATCGATAAACAAAAGATCATGCCTTCCATTCACAGTCTGAACTCTTGTTTTGGTTTCGAGCGTGGCGAACAATTTATCCTCCACATACGCATCCGCACCCGTCAACGCATTGAACAGCGTGGACTTGCCGGTATTGGTGTATCCGACGATGGCCGCGGCGGTGAAATTTCTTTTTCTCCGGCCGGCGCGGAGAAGATCACGGTGTTTAGCGACCTTTTTAAGTTGATCCTTCACGCTCTCAATGCGCCGCCGGATTTTGCGGCGGTCCCACTCCAGTTCGGGCTCTCCGGGTCCGCGCGTCCCGATACCGCCCCCGAGCCGCGACAGCACGGTTCCCAATCCTCCGATCCGCGGCAAAATATAATTGAGGCGGGCCAATTCCACCTGGAGTTTTCCTTCGCTTGATTTTGCCCGCCGGGCGAATATTTCCAGGATAAGCCCCGTGCGGTCCATGACGCGGCTTTTAGTGAAAGTTTCGATGTTGCGCGCCTGTCCGGGCGTGAGATCCAGATTAAAGATCAGCGTGTCGGCGCCCGCTCGCTTCGCCTGCTCCTTGAGCTCATTCAGTTTTCCTTCACGCAAAAAATGGCTCGCGCTCGGGTGCGGCAAATGCGCCTGCATGGTTCCAACCACCTGCCGCGCGTCCGACTCGGTGAGCTCTTTCATTTCAGCCATGCTTTCCTCCAGAAAAACCGGAGACGCCTGCGAAGTCTGCAGAATGACGAGAAAGGCCTTCCGGCCGGAGTGCATCATCGCCAGTTGACCGCCAGTATTCTGAAAAGCTCGATGCCCATGGGATAAATATAAAGGATAATCACTAAACTGACGGGGATAAGCACAAACCAGTTCACCATTTTTCTCAACCTTTCATCCTTGATCCGCAGGGGAAGAAAGGTGCAGAGCAAGAACGCTGCAAGTGCCGCCGCGCCCCACACCCAGGGCTCGCGGATCATGTCCTGCATGGGTGCATTCACAATTTGGAATGACTGCCGTCGCAAAATGGCGCGTTTTGGGTATGTTTGCAATTGCAAAGAGCGGCACGCCTTTTTTCTGCCACCTTGAATTCCATCGGAGCAAAACCGCTCCCCTTATGCGATCCGTCACAGTATGGCTGTTTATTGGACAAGCCGCAGCGGCACCACCAATAAGTGCCCGGCTCGAGTTCCAACACAGCGGGTTTTTTATCCGCAATTCTCGGCTCATTCATTTCCGGCCCTCCTTTATAAGTTGGTCAAGACCGGCCTGCAATGCCAGCCACGACGCTTCTTCTTTCTCAATCAAAATGGTCAACTGCTTGATCCTTTCATTTCTCTGCCGCGAATAATGGAAAGGGTTATCCGTGACTTGTTTGACCAAATCTTCCTTTTCCTTGGCCAAATGCTTGACCCGGCTCTCGGCTTTATTGATCTGGCTTCTCAACTTTGTGATCTCGGCTTTTTCCGCCCGGCGTTCGTCTTTTCCTTTTTCTTTTTTTGCCGGCGATTCGCCGGGTTCCTCATCCGAATCCTCACGATTCAAAGCATCCCCGGCAGCATGTTTTGCTCCCGCAGGTGCTTCATCATAAAGTTCCCTGGCCTGGACTTCAAGATGATACACGTAATCCTCATATTTACCCGGATATTTGGAAACCCGGCCATTCTTCACCTCAATAATCGCCGAGGCCACCAAATTCACAAAAGTCCGGTCGTGGCTGATAAAAAAAAGCGTGCCGGCATAATCCTTCAGGGCATTGGCCAGCGCCTCCACGGTCTCAAAATCAAGATGGTTGGTCGGCTCGTCCAGCAAAAGAACTTGGTTTCTGGTAAGCAGCAGGCCCGCCAGACAAAGCCGCGCTTTTTCGCCGCCGCTCAAAACCGATACTTTTTTTTTCACATCATCGCCCTTGAAAAGAAAACAGCCGGCCATGTTCAGAACATCCTGGGTCTTGACTTCCGGAGCCGCGTCCCGCTGCAAATGCGTGAACACATCCTCCTGGGGATGAAGCGATTGGGAAACATGCTGCGCGTAATAAGCAATTTTAAGCCCCGTCCCCCAGCGAAAACTTCCGCTCTTCGGCGCGAGGTCGCCGGCAATGGTCCGCAAAAAAGTCGTTTTTCCTTGACCGTTGTCTCCGAGCACCGCGACCCGTGCGCCGCGCTCAATATCCATATAAATTTTTTCAGCCACTGTTTTTTCCGGATACCCGATACTGAAATTATCACAGGCCAAGGCCAGACCGGCTTTGGCCTCCACCTGAGGAATATAAATTCTTACCGTGCTGAGGGTATGCTCGATTTCGATGGTTTTCAACTTTTCGAGCTGTTTCATCTTGGACTTGGCGCGCGCAGCCGTGGCGGCTTTGGCGCGAAACCGGTCGATAAATCCCTGCAATTCCTCTTTGCGCCTCTCAATGACTTTGTTGTAGGCGAGTTTATGCTGAAGCTGGTCCTCCTTGAATTCAAAATATTCCTCGATGCTCCCAGGATAAAGCGTGAGCCGGCCATTTTCCACTTCAAGCGTTTGATGGCAAGTTCTTTTGAGAAATTCGCGGTCATGCGAGACAATGATAAAACCGCCGTTAAACTCGCGCAGGAAATTTTCAAGAAGAATCAGTGTCGCAAGATCCAGGTAATTGGTCGGCTCATCCAAAACCAGGAAATTGGGTTCTTGAAGCAGCATGGCCGCAAGCTTGACGCGGGTACGGAAGCCCCCGGGCAGCTCGGACATTTTGGTGTTCAGCGCGTCATTTTTAAGGCGGAACTTTCCGGCCATTTCTCCGCACCGCCATTCCTCCCCGCCAGTATAACGCATTAGAAATTCGAGCGGTGTCTCATCCAGCCGGAAAGCGTCATGCTGTTCGAGATAACTAAGGTGGAGATCAGAACTCCGGGTGACACTGCCCGAGTCCATCTCCTCCTGACCGGTTATGATTTTGCAAAGCGTGGATTTCCCCGCTCCATTTCTTCCGATACATCCGATCTTTTGATCCGTGGAAAAAGAAGCCGTGACTTCATCCAGAATAGTGACCGGACCGTAGCTTTTGTTCAGGCGTGTGGCTTGAAGCAGTGCTGGCATTTCTTTTGATTTATCTCAATCGGCTCAAAATCAGGCGGCGGGAAGCGGGGACTGGCTTTTGACTTCCTTAAGTTCCCTTTTTAATTTTTCAATCTGCTGTTCAAGCGGTTTTACTCTTTTTGCCAGCGCGGCCTTTTCCTTCTGCAAATCATTCAGTTTTCCGGTAGAATCTTCCTGCATGCGGGTTAAATCTTCCGCTGCTTTCTTTTTCTCGTCTACAAGCTGTTTGTTTTCAGCCGTAAGTTTTTTATTCTCCGCCTCAAGTTTGTCCAATTCCACCTGCTGCATCTGCACCTTCTCACCTTTTTTCGCCAGTTCCTGCTCGAACTCCGAGAAACGCGCAGTCTGCACGGCAAGTTCCTTTTGTAAATTCTGGTTCTGCCCGTAAAGCATGTATAAAAGATATCCCGAAAGTCCCAGCACAGCGACAACGACCAGAAAAAGAGCGATACTTTTGAACGGCATGACTTTCTCCTTTTTCGCTTCTTCCATAGTTACCCCCCTTTTATAAATTCAAAAAACAACTATTGATCTCCGCTGATCGAGTTTAGATATGACACTACTTGCCGATATCTTAAGCTATGAAAACTATCACCGATCCGAAGGAGCTGGAACAACGCCGGATTCGAGTCGTCGGCCTTGTTC